>ULPT01009616.1_pt1 | contig 29545 bp, 30 predicted proteins | sample 1953751 | NCBI WGS metagenome assembly ULPT01 (sample SAMEA4835636, study PRJEB28245) | human gut metagenome | biome: gut microbiome; material: fecal sample | place: Denmark | collected 2008 | reverse complement strand
AGCTGCCGCCGGGCGTTCCACCTCGCCGTCCGGACGCTCAGGCCTATGGATTTGCGGTACACCTTGCCCCTGTGGGCTATCACCAGCCGGATCGGGGAGACGTCCGCCGCCGGCCTCGCAAGATTAAAATTCACAGTCATGGTTCAAACACTTTTACTTTCGCTTCCGAAATATAGGCAAAAAGAACGGAAATCTTGCCACCCGGCTGGCAAGAAAAGTGGCAAGAAAACGCAAAAAAGAGGAAAAAACTCGAAAATTTGAGTAATTTCCTCTTTCTTCAACCGTCTGATAATCAGTAAAAACCTTGATTATCAACACTTTGATTTTTGATAAAACAGTGCCCAAAGCCGGGCTTTTATCCCCTTTGACATTCAGCGACTTAAACAAAAGTGGCAAGAAAAGTGGCAAGAAAATTCAATTTTTCCCCGTTTTTTTGCCCTATCCTTGGCGCCGAGTGGCAAGAGATTACAAGACCCGCCGCCAGGTCGTTCGCCCAGCCTTGGCCGTTCAGCCGGAATGCCAGCCGTCACCTCGTCCGGGTCGTTCAGGTCGTTCGGCCTAATCACGGAAATAGGCCAGCTGCCGCGCCGTCAGCTCCGGCTCCGAATCGACGATATATTTCAGGGTCTGCCTTATCCCGTGGTGGCCCGCCATCCTGGCGATGTCAAAGACCGACACCCCGAGCTTGGCCATGTTCGTGCAGAATGTCACCCGGGCGGTGTGCATAGTCACGAACTGCCACTTCTCGCCCTCCTTGGTCACCCCTCCGCGCGTCACGGTGACAAGGTCGTTCAGCCCCGCCCTCGCCGCCACCGCCTTGATGGATCGGTTCAGGGTCGTTCGGCTGAGGCCCCGCGCCTCCTCCTCCCGCTCCTGGAGCCAGGCGATATGCTCCCGCACGGCTGGGCGCAGCGGCACCGTGGCCGCCGTGCCGGTCTTCCGTGACACGTAGGTGAGCGAGTCGCCGCGTATGTTGCCGAGGCTCACGCCGAGGATGTCGGAAAGCCTCATTCCCGTGTACGCTCCTACTATAAAGATCCGGCGGGCTATCTCGGTGTCGGTAGTCCTCACTCTGACCTCCTCCACCGCGTCCAGCTCCTTGCGCGTCAGGGCTATCTTAACCGTGTCGTCTGGTCTGACGCGCTTCCAAAGTTCCTTCATAGCCTCCTGGCTGATCGGGACGTTCACCCCATCCTCGTCTCGGTAACGGGTGATGATCGCCCGTATCTGCGTCAGGTAGCCGCGCGCCGTGGACGCGCATACATCCCGTTCAGCCGCCTCGCGGAAGTCGTTCAGCCGCGCCCTCGTCAGGTCGGACCAGTCCGATATGTGGACCTCGTCCATATAGCGGAGGACGCCCGCCGCCTTGGTGCCGGCGTGCCTCCGCACGCACTCGAATAAATTATACATAGAATTGCCCGTGTGGCCTGTTCTATTCGTTCAACTCGTTCAGGCTCTCCCGCCGTTGCCATCGCCGCGCCTGTGCCTTATGCCCCAGATCGCGGCGGCGATGCCGAAGACACCGTAAAGGCCCAGGAGAGCCACCAATATGTCGGCTATCCACATAGTATTACGGCTATTTGGTAGGCGGTAACGTCGCCGTCGTGGTAGGACATTGGCCGGAGGTCGATGACCTCCACGAACTCGCCGCGCCGGGTTATCACGCCCCGCTCCTCGTCCGCGTCGGCTATCTCCTCGATAGCCCTGCTGATCTTGCCGGACCAGGCCGCCAAACCCTCCGCGTCAAGCTCTCCGCGCTGGAGGGCATCTGCCAGGGCGACGCTCTCGCCGTCCCAGTACTCGCGGGCGGATTGCTCGCCGCCCGGCCAGATCTCCTCGTCATCGCTCTCCGGCGTGCGTGTGTACGGCTCGAAGGCTCGCCCGTCGCGTGTCCAGAGCTGCTGCCCGTCGCGGCGGCGGAGGCTGGTGATCTCGCCGTCCAACGCCTTCGCTGCCTCCTCGGCATCCTCCCAGGAGGAAAAGCCCGTTAACGCCCATTTGAGATTTTCAGGATAACCCGACAGGCTGGAGGTGGTTTCGACGATCTCGAAATCCTTGCCGTTGTCAAAATTGTAGTTGTCAAATGTCTCGTAAGTGCTCATAAATTTTCCGCCTTTTTTTACCGGAGCGGCCCCCGGGTTCTAAAATTAAACTTAAACTTTGAGCCCCGGCGGCGTGTCACCCGCCGCCCGCTCTACGTTGTAGGCCGATAGGCAAAAAAAGTTCGTCGCCTCGCGGCCCGTCATCACACCCCCGCCGATGAATTTATCCGGCTTTGCGCTCAAATATCATATATCGGCGCGCTTCGTCTCTTTCGATTTCGGAAGGCTTTAAATGTCTCATGCGTATCATTTTCGTACTCGTTTTTCTGTTAGTTAAAAAAAATCACCATTGCGTCAAGCTGGCACGACTTCAAAGCGGCTCGTTAGCCCGAACTCGCCCGTTTCGTTTTCCATTTTTCCGCGCCAGCACAGGCAGGCGAAGCGCGACCCCGTAAATATGACCTTACCCTTTTCGTTGTCGCGGACGGCGTAGACCGTTTCCGCGCAGGAGGCGGCGCAGTCTCTTATGAGCCGCCAAGCTTGGGCGGCCGCCCTCGCCTGGACGTCCATCCATATCTCGCGCCGGTTTAGATCCTTCAACGAGCCATCCTTTGCTGTGCAGCGGCGGAGCTCCGAAGGAGTGCAGAGCAGCTCCGCAATATCCTGATCACAGATTAGCAAATTGCCGCCGTAGCAGTATGCCGACCAGTTGGCCGCTCCGTTCAGGAGTGTGCTTTCGAGCTCTCCGAGCTCGCAGGCCGTACCCGGCTCGTTAGCCTCGTAATCGCCTACGATAGTGAGCGCCAGGAAGTGAACGCCATTTCCCCATTTTGATCTGCCGCATTTCGCGGCCTCGATGGATTTGTACAAATCCGAAAATTTTACTACTTTCGCCATACTTCAATATTTTTTTTGCTGCCCCGGACAACGTCGAGAGATGCAGGACCGGGGCTTTTCCTATCTCATCTCCCTTCCTCTTAACAGTTACAAATATAACTCTTTTTTTTGGAACAAACAAAGAATAACCAAATTATTTTCAATTATTTACGCTTATTTTAGATCCTCCAGATCTTCCAGATCCTCCAGATCTTCGTATCTTTGCATTTGTAAAAAAAAAAAACATGGCAGCACTTGGAAGAGAAAGAGAAATTACCGAACGTGAAAAAATGATCATCACGGCCGCTATTTTTAACGGTAAAGATCAAACGCAAGAAGATTGGGATAAGATTTTTTTGTTGTCGCGAAACGGAGCGACGAAAATTCAAACGTCTTCAAGAGGTTCGGCGCAATCTGTATCATGGAAATCTCGTAACGCCGTGAAAAAATTCCACCAGGCCGAAAGCGAGAGGATTGACAAAATTTTCAGGGATCGCGAAAATAAAGCGATAACGGATTTCCTTAAAAATAAATCAAAGGACGAAATTTCGGACATCTGGGAAAAGATTAGCAGCAACGACACCACCAACGGCGATAAAGCGGAAATATCGCACTTTGGCGCGAGCGACAACGACAATGACGGAAATTTGCAGATCTTGCAGGGGGTGGAGGTTGATTTTAGAGATAGGGAACAATTTCTCAATTTCTTAAATGCCGAGGCCAACCGGATAAAGGACGGCAAAACGAGGCTCGACGTGCTGAAGATGTTATCAGACCTTCAGAGGATGAAAGAAGCAGAGAACGGCAAGAACGGCGAAATACAACGCTTTTACACTCCTTTGCAGTGCCGAGATTGCGAATTATACCGCAAAGCGAAAGCCGAAATCGAAAGCGATTGACATTTAGGAATATAAACAAAAGTTTAATATCCTGATTATCAGCACATTAAACATAACACATAAAGTTTATATGCTCTTTGTAATATATTGATTTATAACGAGTTGCAAGAAGTGTTACACACCTAGCAAGGGTGTGTAACTATTTTTGTGGGTACAGCGGAAATTTCCAGACATGGAAGCCCCTAGGGGGGGGGTGTGACCCGGGCGCGAAGCGCCCCACCCTATCCCTCTATATTTTTTTTTATTTTTTTTTGCGTTTAGCTGTAATTATCGAAAAACGATATGAGAATAGGCCTATAGGAAAAAAGGGGTGAAAAAATCCTTTTCCGAGGCTCTTTTTAATGTTTTGATTACAAGGATGTTACATTCTTTTACGTTACTTTCGTTACCTTTTTTCATGTTGATGAGAGGAGAATAAGATATTATAGAAAGAGTTTGTTGATTTTTGCTAACGAAACTAACGTATAACGTTTTAACTTGCTGATAATGAATAGATATTTGAGATACGGATTTTGTGGTGATGATGGCTGATTCTTTCCCGTAAGATATTGGTGTTGTTGAGGTTGCCTTGATTTTCGGCAGTAAAAGAAATAATCGAAACGTGACCGTTATTGCGAAAAAAAAAGGATATTTGCGGAGTATGAGTATCGAGCATAGGATATTGTCGAGGCTGCACCCTGAGAGGGACTCCTTCACGGAGGAGGAGCTGCGTGGTGTGTCGGACGTGCTGTCCGCGGCCCGTTCGCTCGGTTTCTCCTCATCCCCGAAGCGGAGGTATCCGAGTGTGGAGTGCGGTGTCGGGGAGCGGGTGACTGTGTGCGGTGTGGAATACGTGTGCGTGGCGGTTCCGGATGGTGTTGATCACCGCGACTGCTGCTCCGGGTGCGACTTCTCGCGTAGGTACCGGAACTGCGACTGCGTGAAGTGCTCGGCGTTTGACCGGAGGGACAGGAGGTTCGTGTGGTACGTGGAGACATCGGGGGAGGAGGTGTGTGATGGGGAGTAAGGTGTCGCCGGTGTGCCCCGCCCTGAGGGCCGAGCTGTCCTCTCTTCTCGGGAGGAGGAGGGCGGCCTTCGACACGCTTGGCCACGTGCAGTCCGCCTCTCAGAGGGTGGACGCGCTGTGCGCGGAGGTGCGCGGGTGCGTTGCCGATTCCGGCCTGAGGTACGTGGACGGGGAGCTGTCGCACTACGAGGACGGGTGCTACGTCCCGATACGCAGGGACGCGCTGATGATGACGCTGGCCAATGTCCTGTACTCGCTGGGTGTCGGGGCCTCGGATGTCAGGAGGATGGCGGACCTTCCGCTGTCGGTGCTGTGGGACATGTCCGTGGAGTCGGACCCGATGCTGGTGCGTTTCGACGACTGCGTGCTGAACCTGCGGACGGGGCGGAGGTCGCCGCACTCCCCGTCCCTGCCTGTGACGTGGCGGATGCCCTACGCCTACGGGGACGGGAGGCCTGAGGCTCCGGAATGGGAGGCGTTCCTCTCGGAGGTGGTGCCGGACGGGGCGGAGAGGGCGTGCCTCCAGGAGTTCTTCGGGCTGTGCCTGATAGACAGGCGCTCGGTGAGCGTGGAGAAGATGGCCATCTTCGTGGGCGGCGGCGCGAACGGGAAGAGCGTGGTGTTCGACGTGGTGAAGGCGGTGATGGGTCTCGACAAGGTCGGGTTCCTGTCTCCCGACCAGCTGGCCGACCCGAAGCAGGCCGTGACGCTGAGGGGCAAGGTGGTGAACTTCGCCCCTGACGTGCGCAAGGGCGCGTCCTTCGACTCGGCGCTGAAGGCCCTGGCGTCCTCGCAGGAGGTGCAGGGGTGGAAGCTGTACGAGGGGAACGTTGTGGTGAAATGCCCCCCTCTGGTGTTCGCGCTGAACGAGATGCCGGCGTTCAGGGACGTGACGGACGCGTTCTTCCGGCGGCTCCTGGTGTTCCGCTTCGGCGTGACCATCCCTCCCGACAGGCAGGACAGGGGGCTGGCGGCGAGGATAGCCGCGAGCGAGCTCCCGGGCGTGTTCGGGTGGATCCACGAGGGGGCGAGGCGGCTCTCGGCCAACGGGGGCGCGTTCACCCCGTGCGAGCTGATGGAGAAGGATCTTGAGGTGATAAAGCGCAAGGCGAGGGCGGCGGCGAGCCCTGTGAGCAGGTGGCTGGAGAGGAACGGCCTCTATCCGGAGCCGAGGCATTCGGGGCAGCATCCTCTGAGGGTGGCCCAGAGCCACATCTTCCACGAGCTGAGGGGCAGCGTCACCAAGACGGACATCACGAGGGAGATGGCCTCCCTCGGGGTGTGCAGGCTGAGGGGCGCGGAGGTTGTGTATATTCTTTACAAAAACGATAGCGATGAAGGTAAGTAGAGGCAAGGTCCGGCTTCAGGCCGGCGAGACGAGGGTCGGGAGTTTCGTCCTCAAAGACAAGGACGGAATGATCCAGGTGAGGGACATATCGGGGAGCGTGTTCTTCTCCGTGTCCAAGTCGCTCCCGAAGGGGATGCTGCTGGAATCCATGATCAAGGACGGTGCCGACGGGATCAAGGGGATCATAGCCGTGACGTGGAACTTCCTGAGCGTGGTTCCCGACATGGAGTTCCTGAAGGGTGTCAACAGGCTCTGCGCGGAGTGCGCCGGGCGGCATCCGGAGATGTACGGGGTAATGAAGGACGCGGATCAGGACAAGGAGCTCGCGGAGGCGATGCTTGACGAGGCGGCCCGCGGGGAGTTCGCCAAGGCGGCGGAGAAAACGGAGGAGGGGCTATGAGGGTGAGACTCGGCAGGATGCCTGGGACGGTGAGCCTCCTCCCCTACATAGACATACTGTTTCCCGGCCGCTGCGTGGCGTTCGGGTGGCTCTTCTGGACGGTCTCCGTTGACTGGTAGGAAGGTTCTTTTCATTCCATCTATTATAAACTCATAAGTACGTTTGAGCCCCGTCTTCGCGGTGACGCGCGGACGGGGCTTTTTTTTCTTTTGCCGTCATTGGCTGTTTCCTTGGGCTGTGGCGGGGTTTCTCCTTTCGGAGGGGCACTTGTTCGCATTGCCTTGCATCTGTGCGCCAGAGGACTTGATTTCTATCCCTCGCCCCTTCTCACGGGGACGATGCGGCACATGCACCTCGGATGGGCGGGGAGGCATATCTCGGTGAGTGGGTGTATGCCGACACAGAGGTCGTCGCAGTGTCCGCAGTCGAACGACGAGCCCCTGACGACACGGTAGCCGGAGACATCGTCCCTTCCCCTCAGCTCAAGCAGCGCGGCGTACTGGAACGCCTCGTTTATTGAGTTCTGCCCCGTGAGCGTGAGTCCGCCTATGATGTCGGACGAGAGGCCTTGCCCGAACCCCTGTGGAGGCTGGATCCCCGATCGCGCCCACAGCCCCGACCCTGACGGGCTGGCGGAGTGCGTCCTCATTTGGGAGAGTATCGCGGAGGCGGCAAGCCCGCACGCGAACCCGGCTCTCGCCCATGACTCCAGCGAGTCTCTCAGTCTGGAACACCACCAGTCGTAACGCTCCGTCCTGTCCTTGTCGCCCTGCTCCCTGCCAACGTATTCCTCGACTTCCCCGAGGTCGGCCTCCGCATCCGATATGGTCTGCATCACCCGCGTGTTGTTGTCGGCCATAAGGTCGTCTGACAGTTCGAGGAGGATCCTGTTGACCTGCGTGTCGAGGTCGTCGTTGAACGAGAACGTGAACGTTTTTCCGAGGTATCTGTAAGCCTCGGCGAGGGCGAGTATGGCCTTGGAAGCGTCCCAGACGCGCCGCTCGACGTCTCCCCGGACCTTCTCCATCTCTTTCGCCGAACTCTCCCTTGTCATTCTGCCTGTCTGTTGCGGAAGTCGTTGACAGTGTTGCCGGACACGGAAGCGGCGCCCGTGAGCGCGTCATGCTCCTCGTCGAGTACCCTCTGGTACTCCGAGTTCACGCCGAAGCCCAGCTCATAGCCGAGCTCGGAGGCGGTCTGCCTTGACAGCGCGCCCGCTGACCTAAGCTGCAGGATGTTGCTGACCTGCTCGGTCTCCGACATGAAGATGTATGGAAATATCTCGGCCTTGACCCTGAACGCGGAGAACTCGCTGACCCTGCCGGAGTCCACTCCGTAGCCGTGCTGGAAGAGCTCCACCACGTCGTCGAGGAACGGCTGGAAGTGCTGCGCGTCCAGCAATGCCTTCTGGTAGGAGTCGGCGAAGAGCATCTTGACCGTCAGCGATGACATGTCCGCTCCCGACTTGATCTCCGGCGTCTCCACGGCGAAGGAGGACTTCATGATGTTCTTCTCCAGGGCGTTGAGCTGGAGGGTGAACGAGCTGGAGGCGTCAGCCGGCTCCAGATAACCTATCTTGGCGTCCGCGCTCGGTGAGTCTATCCTTGTCGGGGTTCCGTCGAGCGTGGCCTGCATATTCATCGACTCTCCGAACGAGTAGAGGATGCGGAGGGCGTAGGCTGCGTTGTTCTCCGCGAGCTGGCTTATGGCGGTCTCGTAGGCCTCTATGAGGCTCTGGGAGTTCGCCCAGAACGGGGCCCCGTAGCGGTCGTAGGCTATCGGGACGCGCCCGTAGTTGTGCGGTATCGGTTCCTGGTCGATGATCCACGAGGCGGCCTTCCTCCCGTCCGCGTCCATCCGGTAGCGGCAGTATCGGGTGTCGTCCCACACGTCGAGGTACTCGGTCATGCCTACACCGCCATCACCCTGCGCCCTGTACCTCCTCCCGAAGAGGGCGAGCCGCCCTGTCAGCGGGTCGTAGTGCGGATAGAGCGTGTCGCCCCTCTCGAACGAGAACGACCTCCAGCCCATCCTGCCTCCGCTCAGCCAGAAGGCGAGGGCGCAGTCCCCTGTCTTGCCGTCCGCGGCTATGGCCTCGTAGAGGGCGTTCTCCATATTCCTCATCTGCCATCCCTCGCGGAAGGCGGCCAGCGTCCTCTGGTCGGACGGGGAGACCTCGGAGTTGGAGATGCGGAAGTTCACGCTGTTGCCTATGAGCGTGGTGAGCCTCTTGGTGAAGATGCGCTCCTGGAAGGCTATCGCTATCCTCGTCTTGATCTTCTGCCTGTACCGCCCGCTCTCGTCCTTGGAGAACGGGTTCGGGTAGTACTTCATCGAGTTTATCCTGTGGGAGTTCACGTCGTATTCCCTGAGGAAGTCGGACTGCGTGAGCAGCTCGAACCTGAGCGGGTCGGTAGACGGCGAGTCGATCGCGCCGCCGTTCCCCGTGCGGTAGGTGCCGCCTCCGGGCGTGAGCCTGTCCGAAGGGAGCGTCCTCTTGAACGCCTCCTTGACGAGGATATCCTCCGGACTCATCGTGTCTATTCTCGGAATCTTCATATTCTTTGATTGTTAGGTTTGACTACCAGTTCTCGAACCCCGTGCGCACGCACCTCCTCTTGATGGCGTACAGGTGCTCGACCATGAACAGCGCCTCGATGAAGTCCGGGGAGTGTCCTATCTCCGCCTTCATCTGGGGCTTGGATATTATCTCGAAGCGCCCTCCGTCGCTGTCCTTGCGCCTTATGGCGCGCCTCTCCTCCACGAGCCTGTCCGCGACCGTGAACGACCTGCCCTTCGAGTCTGTGAACCGTCTTTGAAGTATGCGGGAGTCTATCGAGAACAGCCCCGACTTCACGTCCTTGACGAACTTCTCGGCGCACTCGCTCTTGAGGTTGTTCCACAGGAGGGTGTTGCTCGACTGGGACTTGTTGTTGAACGGGACTGCGGACGGGAAAGCGTCCTTGAGCCACAGACCGAGTCCGTTGGAGTCGTAGGTGAAATTCTCCTGCCTGACGCCGTTCCTTTCGAGGAACTTGCTGACGAACGACTCCACCGCGTCCGTGGGGACACCCCTCCACGCCTCCATATCGGCGATGTGGTGGCCGTCGAACGCGAAGATGACGAAGAAGTCGCCAGTGAGGGCCACGTCCGCCGAGGCGCGCATGAATCCGTCCCTGCGCTCGGTGTTGTCGAAGAGGCGGGACATGTCCTCGGCTGACAGCATCGAGGTCCCCGAGTCCATGTCCTGCCAGATGCCCTCGATGTCGTTGACCACTCCCTCGCCTCCCTTGGCGGATATTCGGGACATATACTTCGGGTCGCTTATCTGGAGTATCTTGTTGTCCTTGAACTCTCCGTTGATGAACGTGATGGAGGTGATGAAGTCCTTGTAGGACGAGCCTGTGCTTATGCATAGGTTGTCTATCTTGGAGTGGACGGTGGCGTTGTTGTAGACTTCCTCGGGGGTGTCGCCCCAGACCATCTCGCTCACGTCCTTGCCGTAGCGGTAGAAGTACCTGATCTTCCCGTCCCTCTCCGGGATCGCCCTGTTCGTGTCGGGGTCTATCCACCAGTCGAGGAGAAGCCTTAGCTTGTTGGACTTGCCGACCGGGTTGCAGGTGCAGATGAACTTCGGCCTGACGCCGGACGTGGTTCGGTTCGAGGCGAGCAGGTCGAATATAACGTCAAGGTCGTCCCTTGTGTGCTCGGCCAGCTCCTCGATCAGCACGAACGCCATCTCCACGCCCCTGAATCGGTCCGCTATCTTCTTCGGGTCCTGGAGGTGCTCCATCTTCATCGTGGCCCCGCGCCCGTTCAGGAACTTCCACTCGAAGCTGGTGTCGGCGGGGCTTCCGAGCCATCGGTAGACCTGCTTCGAGGACTTCCAGATGCCTCGGGCTATGTCGTCCTCGTACTTTCGGAATCCGTAGCCGTTCACATCGGGGTTGAAGATGTACGGAAGGAACTCGTATAGACCGGCGTAGGTGTTGTGGGTGACTATGAAGTCGTCACATAGATACAGTCTGTTCGGACTGTCCACGGTTATGCACCTCGTGTCCTCCCTGCCCACATATCTGTAGCCGACAATTCTTCTCGTTATCTGCGACACCCCATGGTTGAACTCGGTGCAGCGTTTCCTTTTCCTTTCCAAATGGAACATCCGTTCGCTGTGCGGCATCTTGATGTGAATGTCGTAGCAGTCCTTGCAAGGTATGTACACCCCGTTTTTTTTGTAGCCGGAATGCTTGACCCTTATTTTTGCGATTCCACCGAGGGATTCCACAAGGAATTTCACGTCTTCGGAAAGCCTGCGGCTCACAGTCGCATAGGAACATCTTCCTGTTTCGCTAACATATCCATCGGTATCCATCAGCCCTTGAAGGAGAGCCCACCGCTCTTCCACGGTGGCGAATTTGTATCTGCGCGGAATGAACTTACTGGAGGGATCACATCCTGCCAAGCCACATTCGGATATTATCTCTTCGAGCCGCTGGTCCTTTATGTAGTAATTCAAAAGCGGTTCGGGATGATTCCTTTGCGGGTGCGTCATGTCTATTCCGGCCTTGGCTATACGATCGACTATCTCCGGATCTGCGCTGCAAAAAAAGGCCGTGTGCGAGCGGCGGGCGCTCTCCGTGATGCATCCGTCTCCTATTATGGCTCCAAGGACATAAGGGTCAAGGCCATTACGCCTCATCGCATTCCCCGCGCACGTGAACTTTACCGGCTCAGTGACGGGAATCACCAGATGCTTTTTGGCGTACGCACCCGACTGCTTCTTGTCCAGCCACGCTTTTATCATATCGAAAGTCCAGATGCGCCAGTCGGCATCCAGCCCCCTGCCGTTATAATGCCTGTCTTTGTGGATATATCCGGTCATCCTCACCTTCCATAAATGATCGTGTCCACATCTTGTCGTGCTTCCGTCATCCAAAATCAGTTCGAACACTTCATGCGAATGATGCTCGAAAATCTGGATTACTTTCTCGAACCCTCCTGTGCAAGGGTCGGTTATAGTGTCTCCGACCTCGAGGTCTCCGAGTGTACGGTATCCATACGGAGTCACTATGCGTGTATAAAGCGGCATCTCTTTTCCCCCGCCGCGTTTTCCACCCACTATCTTGATGTCGGCCTGCGTGGTGAGAACCTTCTCCTGGAAGCCGGCCTGTGGACACATGTTGAATATCCTCCTGCCGTCTTTCTTGCGGCCGAGGTTGTCCTCCCGGATGCGTTCCACGAGGTCGTAGGTGTACACCCTCTGGCCGTGTCTCAGGAACACGGGGTCAAGGTACTTCTCTGTGTCTATGGTCTCCTCTCTCATCGTCCGCAAAGGTGCGGACAGCCGTGTTATAAAGTGTAATAATTATCACACTTTATATCAGGCGGAGCCCCACCTTTGCGACAGGTTAAATCATTTTGGGTCAATATGAAACAGAAGATCATCGCAGCCCTCAAAACGAGGTACAAGAACATCGGGTTGGGGGAGAAGGCTTTCGACGGGGTTGCCGCGTTCCTGGAAAAAACCGTCACCAAGGAGGAGGACATCGAAGCCGCCGTTGCGGGCGACGATGTGGCCGCGCTCGTCAGGGCGATACAGGGCGATCAGGACAGTCTCCGCGCGAGGAACACGGAGCTCCAGAGGAGCCTTGACGAACTGAGGGAGGCGGGATCCGGAAAGACCGACCCGAAACCTGGGGAGGGCTCCGAGAAAGATGACGCCGCGCTCAAGGAACTCAAGGAGCGCTTCGACAAGCTGGAGGAGAACTACACGAAGGTGATGGCGAGGGAACGCAATGGCGGGATAACCGCGGAACTCAGGAAGAGGCTGAAAGACAAGGGTTCGGACTGCGAGCCGGTTCTCGACCTTATCCTGAAGGATCTCCAGATCGCGGAGACCGACACAGCCGACACGCTTGTTGACAGGTGCGTGGCCTCCTACGACGAGGCCTACAAGAGGTTCTACGGGGACGGCCCGGCTCCGAGGAGCGGCATCCGCCAGCCGGAGGGCTACAAGAGGGGCGACTTCTCAGGCGAGGTCGAGAGGCTGAGATCCGAGGGCAAACTCCCGCAGCAGAAGTAAAGTTCAACCAAAACCGATTAGAGAAATGAAGCAGAGCTCATTCAACGCCTTCGGGCAGAAGAGGGACGGTTTCGGCGGACGGCACATACCGGTCTGGCTCGGAACAGTGACCCCTTATCCTGTGGGAGGCTCTCTCGCCAAGGCATACGTCAAGGCGGGACTTCTCCTTCCGGCCGGCACGCCCATCCAGCTAAAGGACAGGGTGATCACGCCGGCGCTGGTCTACACCGTCAAGGCTTACGCCTCCGGTGTGCTGACCATCGACCCGTCCGAGCATCCGGGATTCACACCGGGCAAGGACATGTACGTCAGGCTCGTTGGGGACACTTTCCCGGCGGGCGACGGGGTGAAGGTTACGGACGCCGCGGCCAACGCGGCCACGCCGTCGCAGCTTGACCTCACCGCCACCGTGGCCTCGGCCAAGGCCGGCAGCAAGGTCATCATCAGCGCGGAGGCCAACGTGACCCCGAACGCCTACCTGTACAACGACATCTACCTCGGAGACATCGACGCGGATGACGAGGGCGCGGGCGCGTCCGGAGCCGCGGTGATGTCACACGCCGAGGGAATCCTCATCGACCGCACGCCGTCCGCTGACATTGCCGCCGCGATGAAGGCCGCAGTGCCGGGCGTGATCCAGGTGAACGGCTAAACCCTAAAAAACAGAAAGAGATATGGAGACATACACTTTGGAATTTTACGACCTGCTTTCCAGGGCTCTGGGAGGCAGCGACCCGGCGAGGCTCCAGGGCTACATCGACGAGGTGATGCCCAACAAGTACAACAGCCTCCAGCTGGACGGCTTCGAGCTTGACCCGGACATGCAGCTCGACTTCACCTACGAGCAGCTTCAGGGCGAGGTCGGCCTGAACGTGATGGCGACCTACGTGGACCTCGACTCACCGGCCAAGCCTGTGAGCAGGGAGCCTGTGCAGCTCACCACGGGCAAGATCCCGAGAATGAAGATGGTCGAGTACTTCAACGAGGACAAGCTGCGCAAGCAGTACATCCTTGAGCAGCGGTTCGGGGCCACCTCCAGCAGGGTCGTTGACGCCGCCCTGAACAACCTATTCGTCACCATCGACACCCTCATCGGAGGCCACACCAACTCGCTGACCTACCAGAGGCACCAGGTCGTGTCGAGGGGCAAGTTCGAGCTGACCGACACGAACAACCCGAACGGCCTCGTCAACCAGACCTTCGCGGCGCACGTGCCTTCCTCCAACATCACGTCCCTGACGGGAACGAAGAGATGGTGGACAGACAGCACCTACGACACCGAGGGCACCCAGGCCAACCCGATCAAGGACCTCAAGGACTGGATCAAGGCCGCCAAGAGGAAGACAGGAGTGTCGATGCACCTTGAGGTGGACAGCGACTTCTTCGACACCATCCTCGGCCACTCGAAGGTACTCGCGGCCATCGGCGCGAGCCTCTTCCCCGCCGCGGACAAGGACGTTCAGTCCTCCGCCGCGGGCGTGCAGGGAGACGATGTGAAGAGGGCCGCCTTCGAGAGGATCGTGGGCGTTCCCGTCAAGGTCATCGACTCCGTCGTGTCTGTGGAGAGGTGGGACAACGACGCGAAGACGCTCTCAAGGAAATCGTTCCGCGCGTTCGATGACAACGTCCTCGTGCTCGTGCCTGACGGAACCATAGGCACCGTGAAGACCGTGGAGCCTATCGCCATCGGCGGAGGCGACTACGCGACCTACTACGGAGGAAGGCTCCTGCTCACCGTGGGCGCCGACTACGTGAAGAAGTGCCAGAGCTTCAACACCGAGATGACATCCCTTGTCGTCCCTTCGGTGCCTCAGCACTTCTACTACTTCCATCCTTACTCGGCCTAACTGACGGAGTGGAGGCATGGCGGACTACACGATAGACCAGTGGCTTCCGGGGATGGTTGACTACAACGTCCCCGACGGCACCGTGAGGGCGATCCTGTTCAACAACGGCGTGGCTTCCGGCGCTCCTGTGTCGGATGTCGGCCAGAGGGAGCGGGACCTCTGCCTCGCGGACCTCTATATGTGGCTCGCGTCCTCCTCATCGTCCTCGACCGGGGAGTATGTGTCCGACGGCGGGTGGCAGCACCAGAAGGCGGCGAAGAATGTCGTCGACCGGGCGGGGCTGCGCCAGATGGCCCAGAGGCTCTATGCCAAATGGGAGTCCGACAAGGCCGAGGAGGCCACCGCCGGAGGATTCACAATGAGAGACCTGTATTAGAAACCGATACACCAGATGTACAACCCACGTTTCCCATTCACATTCAAGGCGTTCAGGGCGAGGCTGGACGAGAACGGAGACCCCGGAGTCGATGACAGGGGGAATCCGGTCTACGAGCCCGTGCTTCTGGAGGCCTGCGTGATGTCAGACTGGGAGCCCGTCAGGAATCCCGACGGATCATTCGTGACGGAATGGGTGGATGAGATGCCCTTCGGATACAGGACATCGTCCGAGAACACGAGGGCTGCGGGGGACGTGCAGGAGTCGGATTACCGGCTCGCCTGTCCTATGTTCCTCACGCCCCTCGATCCGGGCGACATACTGGAGATGGAGGACTACACGAGGATGTACAGGTGCGAGGTGGTCAAGCAGACCACGTTCAACCTCGGCACGAACGTCTGGGTCAAGGAAGTCAAGAACTGATGGCAAGGAGCAACGAGAATGTCATAGAGGCGGCGTTCGCCCGTCTCGCCGTCTCCGAGGAGAGGACGGTGAGGGAGGGGCTTGTACGAGTCATGAGGGATGCCGTGCGCTACGCGCTGGACATCCACGACGCGAAGCACCAGAGGCACCTCACGTCCGGTGACACCTACGGGTGGCTCGTGGTTCACAACGGGGCCGCCGTGCAGATGGAGGTCACATCATCGGGCGAGGCCATAGGTGACGTGACGGCCCGGCTGCTCCGGATGGAGGGCAGGGTGAGGCGCACCGGGTGGGTCGGCGTGGTGATGGCGGGGATGAATCCCCCGTCCTTCTTCGCGCTCGACTACGAAATGGACGTGATGCACGACACCGTGGCTATGACCGCAAGGACGTTCGCCGACAACTTCAAGGCTATATGATGAACGTGTTCGACATAACCGAGCTGGAGGACGCTCTTGTGCGGATCGTGAGGGATGACCTCAAGGTCAGCGGGACAGTGTATCCCTCCCGTCCGAAGTCCGCTCCGCAGAAGCCCGACTACGTGGTGGCCAGGGTCTCCGGAGGCGTGGAGGACATGGGGACATACGGTGAGTGCCGCGTGGTGTTCGAGCTTTTCGCCAAGAACGCCAACAGCTCCAAGAACGGGAGGCGGCTCTCGGTGATGTACAAGACCCTCATGGAGGGGCTTCCCTCCTATACCGGACGCTACGAGTTCGACAATCATCCGAACGTCATCGGGGACACCGAGGACGACTTCGGTTTCAATTGCAGGATAGTAAGCATAAAGACAACAATAAAAGTCATTTAGTTATATGGCAGCAACACTTACACACGCAATGCTGGAGGACCTGCACAGAGGGTGCGCGTCCATCAAGCTGCTCGCCGTCCCTTCGGGCGGCTCCGTGGACTTCAAGACACTCTCGTTCTCCGCGGCGGACGAGATCTTCACCCTGAAGGACACATTCCAGATCTCGCAGGACGACCCGTCCACGGACGAGATCAAGATCGACCAGAACGACGAGACCATCGACACCGATGTCACCACCGGAGAGATGAAGCTCCAGGGCGACATCCCTTCCGTGGCCTCCGCGCTTCTGGCCTACTTCTTCGACGCCGGACAGTCCGCCGCGTCCGTCACCGCGAGCACAGGCGAGACCTACACGGGAGCCGGATTCTTCAAGACCCCTAAAGAGGTCATGGCGTCCGTGCTTGTCGTGAGCGCGTCCAAGAAGACCGCGGTCGTCTTCGCGAGGGTGAAGCTCGTGGCCTCGCTCACGCAGGACAGCACCTCGAACCCTCTGTGCGTGAGGTTCGCGGGCACCGTGCTCGGCAACCTCAAGAGCGGCGAGGGCGACATCGCAGTGCTCAAGAAGTCGGCTTAAAAAGTCCCCTGAGGATTCACACACCCTGCGGGTGGGGTCTTCCGCCCCGCCCGCTTTTATTTTGTCATGACGATGAAGCAACCAGACATAAAAGCGAGGAGGGAGTACTTCGACAACGTGGTCGAGGACATCCCGGAGAAGGTGAGGATCCCCGGCACCAAAAAGACCGTGAGGGTCACGGGGATGAAGCCGTACACGATGCGGAGGCTTACGAGGCTCTGGCTGGAGAGGGACGATATGGAGGCCGCCAAGGAGGATTCCTCCGAGACGACGCGCAGCCTCTGCCGCGAGCCGTACTTCGCGGCCAAGGAGGCCGCCCTGATAGTCCTTAACGGCTACTGGAGGATAAGGCTGTTCTGGCCTTTCCTGTGGCGCTGGTGGGCGCTGTGGCGCGGCTGGACGGAATCGCAGTACACCCCGATAATAGCGGCGGGTAAAAAAAAAGTTCCGCTTACGGCACACTGGACGAATATGGCGTTCTCGGTGGATATGAGGACGGACTGGATGACGATGACGAGGAAGGAAGCCGAGCGGTACCGAGCCGAACTTCTTTCGGCCGCGAGTCAGCTTTCATCAAGGAATACCCCTTCGCCGGAGGGACAAGACGGTTCCTCTTCGGGCTCGTCAGGGTCAGGAACTGGGTCTATAACTGCGAGCTGACGCTTCCGCAGATAGACGTGATGATGAGCGACCTTCCGCACACCGTATGGAGGCGGAAAGAGTCCGGGAAAGGCTCGGCGGACGGATCGCCCCGGTCCGGCGAGGACGAGTCGGTGAGGCTCAACGAGGAGTCCCTGCGGAAGCTCCGCGCGAGGATAGCCGCGAAGGGGATGACGGTGGAGGACGTTTTCAACGGGGCGGACGAGGAATTAGACAATCAGGAACATGGCGACGATAGACAACCTTAATTTCAAGGTCATACTGGATGACGTTGACTTCAACAAGAGGATCAAGGACGACATAGCGGCGGCGAAGGCGGCCAACGTGGAGCTTTCCACGCTGCTGGAGGTCAAGCAGAAATTCAGCCAGATTTCGGCATCCGACGCGGCGAGCGCGAAGCGCGCCCTTGACATAGAGGCGAGGAGGGCTCAGGCTGCCGCCAAGACGGCCGCGGCTGAAGAGAAGGTGCGGCAGGCTGTGGAGCGCACCGCGAGGGAACATCAGAAGGTGCTTACCGAGCAGAATAAGACGGCGGCTGCGGCGGAGAGGCTCAAAAGGGAGCAGCAGTGGACGGCCGACGCGGCTGACCGCACCACGGGCGCGTTCGGGAGACAGAAGGGCATCCTCGGGCAGCTGTCCACCATGGCGGCCGCCTATTTCTCCGTGCAGGGCGTGACGCGCTTCCTCGGGTCGATCATCAGGGTGACGGGTGAGTTCGAGATGCAGAGGATGGCGCTGCGCAACATCGTGCAGGACGTGCGGGGCGCGGACGCCCTGTTCGGCAAGCTCCAGAAGCTTGCCTTGCAGTCGCCGTACACGTTCTCCGAGGTCACGTCCTACGCCAAGCAGCTCTCTGCGTTCTCCGTACCCCTCGACGAGCTGTACGACACCACGAAGATGCTGGCCGATGTCTCGGCGGGTCTCGGCGTGGACATGAACCGCATGATCCTCGCCTACGGACAGGTGAGGTCCGCCTCCTTCCTCAGGGGGCAGGAGGTGAGGCAGTTCACCGAGGCCGGAGTGCCGCTGCTGCAAGAACTGGCGGGTCAGTTCACGGAGCTGGAGGGCAGGGTCGTGAGCGTTGGAGAGGTGTTCGACAAGATAAGCAAGCGTGAGGTCACGTTCGAGATGGTGGCCAAGGTCTTGAAGGACCTCACGAGCGAGGGCGGCAAGTTCTTCGACATGCAGTCGGTGCTGTCCGAGACCCTTAAGGGCAAGGTGATGAAGCTGAAGGACGCCTACGAGCAGATGCTGTTCTCCATCGGGGAGGGCAACAGCGGCTTCTTCCACGGGATCGTGGACACAGCCCTGTCGGCGGTGCGCAACTACGAGGATCTGGGGCGCGTCCTGAAGGAGATTGTCGTTGTGTTCGGCGTGTACAAGGCGGGGGCGTTAGTCGCGGCGGCGGCCAACGGGAAACTGCTCGCGTCTCTGTCTTCACTTGCGGGAAAACTCAAAACCTTGGTCACTGTGAAGATGAACCCTTACGCTCTGCTCGCTTCGGGGGCGGTGGCGGCGGGATTTGCGATTTATGAGCTGACCAAGCGGCAATCCGACCAGCAGAAGATTCAGGCGGCCGCCAACGATGCGATTCTGCAATACAATTCATACATAACGGAGGAAATCTCAAAGCTCGACACGTTATGGGGCGCGTTGGAACGCGCGGAGAAAGGCACCGAGCAATACGACAAGGCGAAATCCGCTTTATTGCGGAACTACGATTCCTATCTCTCGGCTTTGGACAAGGAGAAGATAAGGGTCGGGGAGTTGGAGGGAGTCTATGACCGTCTCGCCGCCGCCGTGAAGAACTCCGCCAAGGAACGGTTCCTTGACACCGTGCTTGAAGGAATGAACGACAAGCAGAAAGAGGGGTTCTCCAAGATAGCCGAGAGATTGAATGACGCGCTCAGCGCGATGAAGGTGTCGGACGCCGGGGTGAGGTCTGAGATCAGCGCGTATGTGAGTGGCCTGCTTTCCCCGGAGGACCTGTCGAAGGAGGCCAGGCGGTACGTGGACAACGCCAAGAAAGCCGTCAAGGACATAGAGAACGGAATGAGCGGTGCGAGGCCGACCGTGAGTCTGATCGAGTATCTCCGCAAGGAGTTCGAGGGACTCGGATTGACCACCGAGGAGGCTCGCAAGAAGATAGAGACTACCCTTGACAAGATCCGCAGGAACCAGTTGGGGAGTGATGCCGGGGCTGAACTTCTCGACTGGCAGAAGGAGGTGAACGCCACTTTGGAGAAGGTGGAGGGTGACGCGGCGAAGAAGTCGGGCAATATGATCAAGAGCAACTCACAGGATCTGACTGACTACATCGACAAGCTGCGCAAGTCCTACAAGACGCTGACGGAGAGCGTCGCCAACGCTTCCCCCAACTATCAGAAGAACGAGATAGAGCAGTGGAAGAAAGACCTCGAGGGCGTGGAGGCCGTCGCCAATCTGTTGAAGATTGACCTGAACAAGGCTACTTCCAAGGATCTGACTACCGACAAGCCTGACAAGCTCACCGAGCGGCAGAAGGCGCAGCGCGCTGAGATTCAGGCCACGGTGCAGGTGGTGAACAAGCTGAAGGACGCTTATGAGCAGTTGAAGGCGGCAATACCGGGGTCGATGCTCGGCGAGGCGATGAAGGCGCTGTTCCCGGACATATCCTCTTCGCTGCGCGACAACTTCGACTATGACGAGCAGCTGAGGGGGCTGGCCGACCAGCTGCGGCTCATACCGGGAGAGGCCGACAACGCTGACAAGATCCTCGCCAATATGGGCAAGGACGCCACCAAGGCGATGACTGATGCCTTCGAGGCGGCGGAGAGATTCGTGGAGGAGATAAGGGGTCTCACGTCAAAGGATTTCGCCATAGACGGCAAGGGAGTGGCTTTCGACATCAGCAAGATAGTGACCGACCTCAGGTCGAAGAACAACAAGGTTGACCTCAACATCGAGGGCATCCGCGAGGAGTTCGAGGCGGCCAAGACGAACGAGCTAGCGATGAAGGCTCTCAGGATCAAGTACGGGGATGAGTTCTGGAAGAAGTATGTCGAGGGCGGCGACAGGGCGTTGACGGAACTCGCCAATAAGGAGAAGGCGTACAACAGGAAGAAGGCGCAGGAGGGCGTCAACGACCTCGCCAAGAGATACGTGTCGGAGAGCGTCGGCAAGGGGAAGGGCATAGACCTCACGGACCTGAGCCAGAAGTCGCTCCGCCAGATAGCCGTGCTGAGAAAGAAGATAAAGGATGAGTTGGAGAATGTTGACATCGGCAGCCTCGGGCTGTCTCAGGAGACAACCACCAACCTCTACAACTCCGGTCTCAGGCTAAAAGATTTCGTCAAGGCCGTGAAGGATCTGCTGAACGCCGACCTCGACAAGGTTGATGACGAGATGAAGGAAAAGCTCCTGAAAGGGGCGCAGGCCGCAGCCAAGGGAGTAAGCCAACTCGGAGACTCGTTCGTCCAGCTCGGAGACGCGATGGGCAACGACAGAATAACGTCCATCGGCGAGACGATGAAGGGCATCGGCGACGCGTTCGCGAACATAGCCTCCGGTGCGGCATCCGGCGGCGTGTGGGGTGCTGTGGCGGCAGCGGCGATGGAGGTGCTCAAAGGAGTGACGGGCGCTCTGACCAACGAGGCGGCGGAGGCGAGGGAGGCGAAGCAGAACACCGTCGATTTCGCCAATGCGCTTGCGCTACTTGAATTGAATGTCTCCAACGTGTCTTCCGTTTTTGGCGAGGCTACGTTCTCTAAGATGGGCGAATATTTCGACAAAGGCAGGAAGGCGGCGGAGGCATACAGCGAAGCTCTGAGCGATTTGAATATGAAGTACGGTACGCTGGAACTTATAAACTCCGGTACGGGTGCGCAAGACGACAGGGGATTTTTTGCCTTCAATGGTCCGAGGTTCAACAAGCAAATCTATGATATAGATGAGGCTTTGGACGGGTTGAAGAGGATGCAGGTCAAGACCAAGGACAGAAACTGGTTCCAGCAGCTTCTCGGGATGTCCGATGAGCACACCGCCCTCGGCAACCTCGCCCCCGATCTTTGGGACGCCGACGGCGCGTTCAACGTTGAGAACGCCAAGGCTTTCCTTGAGACGAACACCCAGTTGAGCGAGGAGCAGAGGAAGGAACTCCAGAACCTCGTGGACATCAAGGAGAAGTACGATGAGATCCAGAAGCAGATAGACAGTATGGTAGAGTCCCTTGTCGGCTCGCTCGCCGGGGATATGGTGGATTCGTTCCTCGACAACTTCAAGCGGGTGGGCGACGCGGTTGACGACCTCGACTCGGCGTTCCAGAACCTCGGCGAGACGATATTGAAGTCATTGCTCCAGTCCTATGTCATTGACGAGATACTGGACCAGTTCGGGCCGAGGGTGAAGGAGATGTTCGAGCAGTACTCCAAGGGCGAGATAGGCGCGGAGGACGTGGCGGACAGGACGGCGAGCCTCGCGGAAGACATCAGGAAGAAGACCGAGGACGCTGCTGACATCATCAACGCGATAATCGGCTCCTTTGACAACGTAAACCTTATGACCAAGGAGGCGAGCCAGACATCGGGGACGCTCTCGGACGGCATCAAGGCGGTGACGGAGGACACTGCGAGCCTTCTGGCGAGCTACATCAACGCGATAAGGGCGGACGTGTCGTTCGCGAAGACGCAGAGGGCGCAGGTTCTGGAGATTCTGCGGTCGGCCTTCCCTTCCTCTCCGATACTCGCTGAGCATCTCGCCCAGATCCAGGCGAACACATACAACACCGCCGTGGCCACGCAGGAGATGCTGGCCGAGTTCAGGGGCGTCCTCGCTCCGCACTCAGAGGGCGGCAACGGGGTGAAGGTCGTGGCCGAGTGATATAAAGTGTTATAATAATAGCCGCTAACAGAGGCTATTATTGAATCTTTGGGGAGTGAAAATGTATTATCCGGTATGCCGTACCTTCCTGACATAAAGGACTACAAGCCGTTCTACATCCAGACGGCCTCGGACACGTCCGCGATCGACACAGCCTCGTCTTTCGGGATGGTGGCGAAGTCGAACCCGTACCCGCTGCTGCCGGAGCCGAAGGACGTGTACACGAACGAGTGGAAGGACGAGGACGGGGACGACGAGTACACGGCAAAGATGTACTACAAGGCGTTCGAGTTCGATGTCTCCTTCTACGTGAAGGCGTACTCGTCAGGCTCGGTGTCGTCCGAAGCCGTGCTGCGGTCACAGGTGGACTCGTTCTTCGCCAAGGTGAGGGACGGGGAGTTCAGCGTCTATGACTCCTACACGGGTGTAGGGTACAAGGCCGTGAGGTACGCGGGGTACAAGGAGGAGTCGTTCCTCCGCAGGGGAAGCTGGACGCGGGCGATATTCACGGTCACGTTCAAGGTGAACAGCCCCACGGCAAGGATGAAATATTCAGGCGGTTCGATAGTGGAGGTGTAGGGATATGGCGAGATTCAGCATAATGGCCGCTGGCGGCGGCTCGGTGAGGTTCAGGGGATGCCCCGTCTATCACGGTACGTACCTGAAACCGTCCTATCTGGAGTTCAGGGAGATAACGTCCGACACCCCGATAGCGTGGGCGGTCGGGGACTACGTGGACTATACGAGGACGGGGCTGCGCTACACCCTCTATGACCTGCCGGAGATGGCGCAGAACTCGGAGAAGCAGAAGGTCGGGGAGAGGTATGTCTATTCCAACGTCCGCTTCTACGCGAGGACAAAGGACTTGGAACGGTGCCTTTTCAGGGACATAGTGACCGCCGACAACACGGTACATTTCTCGTCAAGGAAGACGATCTCCACGTTCGAGGACGTGGACGGCTTGGCCGCGAGGATACAGGCCTGCCTGGACAGCGGCTATCCGGGAGAGTGGAGCGTGGTTCTGGACGCAGACCTGAAGACGAGCGTGACCTCCGTGTCGGAGGCGAGGAAGCTTTCCATCGAGAGCGGGAGCAGCGTGCTGGACGCTCTTGACCAGATATATTCGGTGTGGGAGAACGTGGGATGGACATATTCATACAACTCCACCACCGGGAAGAACATCCTCTCCATAGGCGGGGCGAACACGAAGAGGGCGGGCAACACCGTGGCCGGAGGCTCCATCGGCAAAGGCTCGGGGCTTACATCGGTGAAGGTGACGTTTTCCAGACTGGACGATATGTGCACGCGGCTCTATCCTTTCGGCTCCAGCCGCAATATGAGGGCGAGATACTACAACACGCTGAACATAAAGGACGCGGAGAGCGTGGACATCCCGAACCTTATGATTCCTGTGTCCTCGTGGGGCAAGACGGACTCGCTGCCGGACCCGAAGAAGGCTTTCATAAGGGTGGCCTCTGTCAGGGACGAGAGGCTTCTGGGCGTGCGCCCGAAGGTGCTCTACTTCGATGACGAGGAATACGGGGAGATATACCCGTCCATAGAGGGGGTGACGATAGGGGACGTGCGGGAGTCTATGGAGACCACGGACAAATACTATCCCTCGACAAGCATATACACAGACTCCGAGAGGGCGGACGAGGTCAAATCGTCGAAGACTGCCAACCTTGATGACGGCACAAGCGGTGTCAAAGAGATCACGCAGACAGTCGATCCGGTATGTGACGCGAGCATGACGGGATCCGTTGGCGTGAACGGGAGCGTCACACTCACCAAGAACATAGGATTTGCATCCCTTAGGATGGGACGGTGGTCTGACATCATTCTGGAGGACGGGCAGGCGGATATATACGTTGAAATGGATAACGGGGTGTCTTTGGACGAGGCGTTCCTGACTGTCACCCACATGGGCAACGAGGCAAAGGTCGATTTGCTGAGAAACTATGATTCCACCATAGGCAAGACGCGGCTGTCTATCCCGGATGATTGTGTACTGCTTCACGATGACTTCTTCAAGGTAAGTGACGCGAACTATGGGAACACTTTTATCTTCGAGCTCCACCTGACTGTGACCGCGAGCGCGTCGAAATATTTGCAGTCATCCAGCGTCACTGTTGACCAGAACAACCGCGCGCCGATTTCAATAAGCCTGCGGGACGGGCATCCCGCCAGCGCATACGTGACACTCAAGCAGATAGGCTTCGACCCGAACTTGCAGAGACTGTCCTCCAACGGCAAGGTGGGGACGCTTGAGATGAAGACAGGGGCATGCGCCGGAAGGAGCTTCAGAATCGACAAGTGCTCCTATGACAGCTCAGCGGATGGGTGGAATCTGAAAATAATGCGTGTCGTGGACAGATCGGTGAACATGACATTCCCGAACTCCACATATCCGATAGCCGCCGGGGACAGGTTCGTCCTCACCGACATCAAGATGCCTGACGAATACATCGAGTATGCGTCACAGAGGCTACTCAGCAGGGCGAAGGAAGTGCTTGACGAACTGTCACATCCGATCGCGGTGCTGACGCCTTCGATGGACGCTAAGTTCATAAAGGAGAACGCCCGCAGCTTCATAGAGGGACAATTCCTCAGTTTCGAGACCCCCCTGCTGTCGCAGGGGTATATGGCCTTGGGCTATTATTCTGACCTTATAGACACGCTCACCATCAACGAGAACGAGGCGAACATACCGACATACTCGCTGACGTTGAGGGAGAGGCCGAGGAAGTCCTTCAAGCTGCCGAGCGACAGCTCCGCGTCAAACACGGAGGATGTGGAGTCCGGTGATTCGTCAGGCTCCGGATCTTCCTCATCAGCCGCCAAGGGAGACAAAGGGGAAAAAGGCGATGACGGAGTGGGGATCAAGTCTGTCACCCAGACCACCACCTCAACGGCGGACAGCGGGGAGAATGTGGTTACCGTGAAGTTAACGGACGGGTCGTCCAGCCAGTTCAAGGTCCGCAACGGAGGCAAGGGGTCTCCGGGAAAGGACGGGGACACTCCTTATGTCGGGGCGAACGGTAACTGGTGGATAAGTGGCGTTGACACGGGCATCAAGGCCCAAGGTCAGCCGGGCGGGAATGGAGCCCCCGGGGCAGCCGCGGGGTTCGGATCAATTACAGCGACCGCCGTGGCGGTACCGTATGGAACCGTCCCATCGGTGGATGTCACGACCTCAGGCCCGGACACGGAAAAGAACATCTCGTTCGCTTTCAAGATACCGAGAGGCGCGAGCGGAGGCGGCTCCGCCGAGGTCATGACGTATCCTGAGTACCTCGGAATGACGGGAAAGGACGAAAACACTCTTTACGCTGTGACGTACAAAGGCAGGTGCGACCTCTTTCTGGGAGAGGTAAGGATAACGAACAACATCACTGAAATCCTGCCGACGGGTATTGAGATAAGCGGCCTGTCCAGCGTGGCCGACATAGATAACACGGCGCAATACAGTGTCGGGTACATTCCTTCGGGCACGACAGAGACGGGAGTGACATGGGAGATAGCTTCAGGCGGATCATACGCTTCGATAGACCAGACAGGGCTGCTGACGGTCAAGAGCGGAGCAAAAGAGTCCACGGTGGCGATAAGGGCGACCAGTCTGGTCAACCCGAACGCGACGGCTCTGAAGGTCATCAGGGTGACATATATGGTGTTGACCTACCTGCGTGTCAGCCCGACAACGGTGAACGCCCCAGCCGACAAGACGCAGTTCACGAATGCGGACGGAACGCTGACGATAAAGGCGAACCAGTCGTGGACGGCCGAAGTGACGAGCGGTGACGAATGGCTGGACATCGACGCGGTTAACGGCACCGGAGACGGGACGAACGGAATCATGCTTCTGGAGCCCAACACCGGATCGGAGAGAACCGGGACCATCCTGTTCACGGGAGCGGACGGAAAGACGGCCACGGTCACGATCATACAGGCGGCAGCTGTGGCGGCTCCTTCGATAACGTTCCAGAACGACAGCAAGGAGGTGACGGCGGCAGCCGGAACGGTGACAAACATGTTCTCCACGACAGGCCTTACAGACCTGACGGTCACGGCCACCGGAGGGATGACAATAACTGTGGGGCCTTCCATCAGCGGATACCAGATCGGGTTCGCCTACGCCGCCAACACTGACAGCTCGGACAAGACAACAACGGTCACGCTCACTGGCACGAGGACGGACGGCAAGGGCACCTACTCGAAGTCGTTCACGGTTACACAGGCCGCGAGCACCGCAGGCACATATCTCCTGACGGTCAACGTGTCGCCTTCGGACGTGTCCGTGTTCGTGCAGATTGGGTCGGGAAGCCTCGCAACGTACACGGAACCCGTGAGGGTAGCCGCCGGGGTCATGGTCATAGTGGTCGCCATAAAGTCCGGATATGTGAGCAGGTCGGAGACCGTTACGATGGACTCCGACAAGACGCTCGACTGGACGCTGCAGGTCGCCCCGTCATGGACGCTCACCTCGCAGACCGTCGTTGACACAGGCGATGACATACAGTTCAGGATAACAGATGAAGAGAATGTCGGGTGGAGGGTCGAGTGCCCGTCATGGTGCTCCTTCGAGAACGGCACGACCTCGGGGACCGGAGCGGCGAGCATGCTGCTGTCCGTCGACGCGAACGACACGGGGGCGGAGAGGTCTGGATACGTGTACCTGTACGCGGCCGGAAGTTCGTCCATCATCAAGCTATGCAAGATAACGCAGGAGGGATAGGATTATGAATTGCATAAAGAAACTGCCTTGGTCGGCGGGCACTTACAAGGCCGACAAGAAATACTACCCGCAGGACCGTGTGTTCTGCGATGGGTCTGTGTTCGCGTCGCTCAGGGAACAGACGGGCAACAAGCCTGAGGTTACCGTCGGGGCTGACGGTTCGTACACCGTCACGGAGGGATGGATGCTTCTTGCTCCCGGCAATACCGAGTCCGGCTCCGGGGTGTCCGACTACAACCTTCTTGAGAACCGCCCGTCCGTCAACGGCCATGTGCTTGAGGGCGACCAGACGGCGGAGGAACTCGGACTCGTGGGATCAAGGTCGGTGTCGGCGGTGGTCGCCCTAACGTCAGTGGAGTACAACTCCCTGAAGGAGAAGGATCCGTCCACTCTGTACGTGATAACGGGAGGGTCCGGCGATGAGGATTGACGAGGCGGCGGACATCCGTCTGGGAGAGAGGGCGGTGTCGAGGGTCATGCTGGGCGAGGCCCAGGTGTGGCCGGTGTCGGAGAGGGCGCGGCTCGACGTGACGCCGGGAGTCATCTGGCTGCTGAGGGCGGCGGACTGGACGGACTTCGTGGACGTGCTGTCGAACGTGGAGTGGAGGGTCGGATAACTTTGAGAGAATTCATGTCAAACCAATAAAAACACATCAGATTATGGCAAAACCATCATGGCTAACAGTGGACCCGACGAGCGGCTCGGGTGACGGGACGATAACCAACACGGGGCTCGAGCACACCGGACGCGTGCTGCGCACCGGGACGGTGACGGTCACCGGAGACGGGGTGGCCGGGAGCAAGGCCTACACCGTCAACCAGGAGCCGAAGCCGGAGTTCGTGGAGCTCGACAACGGCGCGTCGATGAGCGTGTCCAAGAAGGGAGGCGCCGTCAAGATCACAGGAAAGTCCAACTCAAAGGCGCTGAGCTTCGCCTTCGTGGGCGAGGCTGGAGGCGCGGAGATGGCGGCCTCCTACACGGCGGCCGGAAAGTCCGCGGCCAACGGCTCCGAGATCGAGGGCGACCCGGGAGCGGCGGCCCAGTACAACTTCGAGGTCGAGGTGACCGTGCCGGAGAACACCACCGTGGACGCGGTGGCGAGGACGGTCAAGGTGTCCAACGGCGGGACCGTGGCCGCGCAGATCTTGCTGAACCAAACCGCAGGCGACGCGTTCCTCAATCTGGACAAGGAGACCATCACGCTGCCTTGGGAGGGCACGCCGGCACAGGTCGTCAACGTGGACTCCAACACATCATGGAACGTGTCCTAAGGGGACCGTCCCTTTCACTTGGGCCGGCGCGGCTGACCCCGCGCCCGTCCGCAATTTTTTAAGAACGGAACATCATGGCATTACCTGATTGGCTGAGAATATCCCCGGTGTCCGGAAAGGGCGCGGGAGCCGTCTCCGTCGAGGCTGACCCGAACGAGGGCTGCGACCGCTCGGCGGAGGTCACGGTGGCCGCCGCGGAAGGGCCGTCCGCCACGCTGACCGTCACGCAGGCCGGAAGGAGGGAGCCGTTCGCTGGCTCAGACATGGATTTTATCCTGTCGGACGGCGGGACGTTCAACGTACTGAAGACAAATCAAATGTAACTGAATATGGGATATAACAGCAAATATACGGGCGCCCAGGTGGAGGCGCTTCTTGACAGGGCTGGCGCGGCCATACAGAAGAGGGAGGTCGTCAAGACCATCCCGAGCACAATCGGCTACGGGACCTCATATGTGGCGGACACACCGTCCATCGAGCTGGCCGCCGATAAGTTCCACATCGTGGGAAGGTGTACGAGTCTGAGGCTAACACTACCAGCAGGTGGAGATATGGACGGGCAGGAGTATTGTTGCCAGTTCTATGTACCCAATCAAAACTACACGCTGACAGTTCCGGCATACGTGCGTTGGCAGAACGGCGAGGTTCCTACGTTTGAGGGTAACACTTGTTACCAGTTGGTCATCGTTAACAACTGTGCTACTATCGGTGTATTCAAGGCGGGATCATAACGGGAGGAAAGGATATGGGCTTGATGAGGAAATTAATGATGGGCTGCATACCAGGCAAGAGAATCCTTGTGAACACCACTGAGCCGCACCCTTCAATGGTGCTGATGAAAACACCCATCACGCTGACTGTCGGGGCGTCCTACTCCGTAAGCTGGGCGGGAACGATACCATCTTCCAACTACAACCCCTATTATCTATTCGAGATATTAGGAGGTTCCACCAATGACGGGATGTGTTATGCGAGAATTAGTAAATCGGGCGCAAAGAGGTATCTTACCATAGGACTTTTAAGCGTCTCGCTATATTCTACGACTGTGAGCGAGGGCGACAGCATCGCCTTGGAGCTGCGGTTCAAGGTCAACGCTGTATCGACCTCCAGTCCTTACTATACAATGGACGTGGAACTCTACGTGAACGGAACGCAAGAAGTTAGCGGAACGAAGCCCGGAGAAGTAAATGCAGGCGCTGGTCTGCGTTATTACGGTAACGCCGCCGGAACATTCATCATAAAAAAACTATCATAATATGGACACTCAATTCTACATCAAGGACAACATCATCAGGGAGCGCCACCGCATAGTCATTGTCAAGGACGGCCTCCAGACGGTC
>ULPT01000006.1_pt1 | contig 30039 bp, 18 predicted proteins | sample 1953751 | NCBI WGS metagenome assembly ULPT01 (sample SAMEA4835636, study PRJEB28245) | human gut metagenome | biome: gut microbiome; material: fecal sample | place: Denmark | collected 2008 | reverse complement strand
GTACATTCATGGCTACTATCTTTAACCATGTTCTACTTAATGAAAAAGCCTGCAAAGACAAAACCATAGCCATTATTGTATATCCTATGAATGCTCTTATCAACTCGCAAGCAGAAGAATTAGAGCGTTATAAGTCGGAGTTCGAAGAGAGCACGGGGCGTCCATCTCCTTTCACGTTTGGTAAATATACAGGACAAGAGAACGACGAAGCACGTGCAAAAATGCAGCAAACACCTCCAAACATCATATTAACCAACTATATGATGTTGGAGTTGCTTATGACTCGTGCCGGAAAAGAAGAGGATTTGCGCAGATGTTTTTTGGAGAACCTACACTTTCTTGTATTCGATGAGTTGCATATTTATCGCGGCATGCAAGGAAGCGATGTTTCGTTCCTTATACGTAGAATTAAATCATTGGCAAAGGGACAAGTGCTTTGCTTTGGAACATCTGCAACAATGGTGGCAGATGACACTATGAGCTATAGTCAACAACGGGAAAAAGTTGCAGAGGTCGCATCGTGCATTTTCGGAAGTGCATACGCTAAAGAACAGGTGATTGATGAAACGCTGGCTATAGGATTATCAGATGAAGAACCTTCTGACGGTGAATTGCGTAATTGCATCAACAATCCCGTTCCTAATTCCACAGACATAAATGATGCTAAAAAATACCCAACAGCTATTTGGATAGAACAAAGTATTGCTCTCGATTACAAGAAAAAAGAAGGTAAGTATTTCAGGGGAAAGCCAATCTCTATAGAAGACATGGCAAAACGTCTTTGTATGCAAACAGGAGAAGATGCGGATAAATGTCAAAAGCATATTATAGAAGTGCTTAATTGGTGCAATCTTCTAAACCAACAGAAAGGTGTTTCGGTACTTCCGTACAAAGTCCATCAGTTTATCCCTCAGACTGGAAACGTTTACCTTACAATAGGAGAGCAATCCAGCCGTCAAATTACTGTAGAGGAAAAACTTTACTGTAAAGAATTGTCGCATGGTGACGTGAAGATTATGTATTATCCTGTTGTATTCAGTCGACTCAGTGGTCATGAATTCTATGTTGTCAAGGTAGAAGGAAGCCGTATCATGCCAAGAAATTTCGACGGCTTTGCAACGGGAGATGGAGACAACGACGTTAATGACGGCTACATCATATTGCCTCATAATGGAGAAATCGCTGACAGCTATTTGTTAGACGTAAACTCTGATGACATCCCGTCTGATTGGTATACCATCAACAGAAAAGGCGAACGTAAATTAAAGAAAACCTATCAGTCACGTTTGCCACAAAAGGTATATGTCAATCAAGTTGGAGCATATAGCAAAACAAAGCCTATTGACGGCTTTGACCACATGGAGGCGATATTTGTGCCCTCACCTCTTATGTACGACCCTACAGCCCGTATCGTCTATAAAGGAAAGCAATCAGAATATTCAAAGTTGTCGAGAATAGGCGGCGAAGGAAGAAGTACCGCCACCACAGTGTTGTCATACGAGGATATCATCCTCATGCAGCAAATGGGGATAGGTCAACACGACAGAAAGGTGTTGACTTTTGTCGATGCCCGACAAGATGCCGCCTTGCAGGCTGGCCACTTCAACGACTTCATTCGTATCGGCAAGGTTCGATCTGCCATTTGGAATGCTATAAAAGACGCGGCCGAACCTATTGACAATACCAGAATCGCAAGGATGGTATTGGACAATCTACATCTCGAATTAAATGATTACTCAGTACGTCAAGGACTTCGTGGCGGGCGTGCTAATGATATAAAGAATATCATGGAGCGTTATCTATCTACAATTATATATGATGATTTAGCAGGCAATTGGACAGTCATTATGCCCAACCTCGAAGACTGTGCTCTATTGGATATCGGTTATAAATATCTGCATGATGAAATCACGGGCGGAAACGATTCGGAACGTCTATACGATATACCCGAATTGGAAGATTTAGATGATGAACAAAAAGAAGAGTTTATTACACAGATTCTCGACTATATGCGCCATAAGCTCTGCATTTACAGTAGTGAGAGAACTATTCAGGCTGTCAAGGACACGACAAAGGCAGTAAGAGAAAATCTCAAAGCTCCTTGGACTCTTGACGAGAGTGACAATATAGAAGAAGCCAAAGAGCTGTTTATTGTAAATCCCCGCAGACACAATGCCTATAATTTGGAAAGCGGTGGATTCAGAAGCAAGCTTGGTGTGTTCGTTCGTGACTATATGGAAAAAAATGCAGGACGTACCATTTATAATGAAGATGAGTACATTAAGTATATGACAGGACTTTTCGAAGCCTTGTCCAATTACATAATATTTGAAAATGGCACATACCAACTTGACTATGGTTGTATCTTATGGCAAGCAGGCGACAAACAGCACACTCGTCGTGACTTGGTGCGCTTTCGCACCTTGAATGGTGGTGACTTGCTTGAAAAGGAACCGAACTGTTATTTCCAACAGTTCTATCAAAGCATACCGCTTAAAGATGTGTGCTTAGAGGCGAAAGACCATACCGGTCAGGTATCCAAAGAAAAACGCGAACAGCGTGAACAAGATTTCCGTGAGGGAAAATTCCCAGTGCTCTACTGTTCTCCTACAATGGAGTTAGGTATTGACATCAAAGATCTGTCAATTGTGGGCATGCGCAACGTACCGCCAACACCAGCCAACTATACACAGCGTGCAGGACGAGCAGGTCGTAGTGGGCAAGCAGCATTGGTTTATACATATTGCCGTCCACGCAATTCACACGAGAACTATTACTTGAGCCACCCTGACAAAATGGTCAAAGGGGAAGTGAAGGCACCTCGTATGGAACTTGTCAACGAAGAACTGTTCCGTACTCACCTCCACTCCACTATTCTATCTTTGTGTCCTATCAGAGAGCTTTCGGATGGTATAAAGGACTTGGTTGATTATAGTAACATTGACAATATTACTTTAAAGGAAGAGGTTCGTGTTGCCCTACAACTCACGCCAGAACGTAAGGAACAAATAAAAAAGGTGTTCAAGCAAATAATGAACGACTCGTTCTTGAAGAATCGTATAGACTTCGAACACCCCGTCTGGTTTACAGAACATTGGCTGGACAATATTCTCACCAACTATGAGCACGATTTCGACAAAGCACTCGATCGTTGGCGTTCGCTTTTAAAGCAAGCACAAACTCAGATTGACGAAGCACTTCTTGTCATCAAGAACCGCATCTATGGAGAAAATTCCAAAGAGAAACGTGAAGCCCACATGAAACTACGTCGTGGCGAAAGTCTCCGTGATATGCTGTTGGGCGTCAATCAAGGAAAGAACAAGGAAGAGAACGAATTCTATCCTTATCGTTATCTCGCAAGCGAAGGTTTCTTGCCAGGCTATAACTTCACAAAGTTGCCACTACGTGTGCTATTGCAATATAAGTCGGATAATATGGTGGAATATCTTAGTCGTCCAAAGCGTCTTGCATTGAACGAATTCGGACCACAGAATATCATATACAATAATGGTGGAAAATTCCGCATCAGTCGTATGCAGATACTGTCTGAGGTCATCCCTCATAAATTCTTCTACAATCCAAAGACTGGTGTCGTATACAAAGACGAAGAGAACACTGCTCACCATACAGACATTATCACGGGTGAATCTCTTGACGGCGTTGCCAAACTTATTCCTGGCATGTGTATAGAGGCACAGGATATGGTTGCCATCGAAACGGAGAAAATCACTTGTCAGGAGGAAGAACGCTCTCGTAAATACTACCAGACAAAGACTTACTTTGCAAGCGACGACCCAAGAACTATCAGCGAGTGCGAATTGCTATCACCACATGGTGAGCATTTGGCAAACATTCGCTATATTCCGTCATGTCGTCTCACTTACATATTGGAGTCGCGCAACGACAACAATGCTAATGGTTTTGCTTTCGACACCAAAACTGGTGATTGGATTAGCAACGAGCGTCTGGTGCGCATTCAGGAAGAAGCCGGCAACAATCCGGAGGAAGCTGACAGAACGAAGTTCGTGAAGCTTTTTGCCGAGACCACTGCCAATGCCATATACATACAACCATTGACAGCCTTGCTGTTAAGAAAACAAGAGGCTGTTCGTACCTTCCTTTATGCTTTCAAGCAAGCCATAGAGGATGCATTCCAAATAGAAGGAAGCGAGATGGGTGCTGAGATTATGGGAGAAGGAGCAACGCCAAACATTCTTATTTATGAGAATGCGGAAGGATCTTTGGGAGTGCTTAGTAGGCTTGTGCATGAGCCTGAGGCTTATCGTGATGTCGTGCAAAGGGTATACGACATTTGCTTCAACAAGCCGGAGCTGACGCAGGACGAGATAAACGAATTGGCTCCTGCCGACTACTCTAACTTGCTCAACTATTACAATCAGCCTTATCATCAGCAAATCGACATTCGCATGATATACCGCACGCTGAAGTTGATGCAAGAGGCAAGAGTTGAACTACATCATGCAGGACAGACACTCAGCTATGACGAGCAGTATGCCGCACTGGAAGCAGAACGCGACCATAACAGTTCTACAGAATATGAGTTTTTGAAGTATCTTCATGACCATCAACTGCGTCTGCCAGACAAGGCACAACCGATGTTCCCTGAGGAGTATTACGTGCAGCCTGACTTTATGTACGGCGACCGTATTGTCATATTCTGTGACGGCACTCCTCACGACCGTCCAGAGGTTCAGCAAGACGACATGCAAAAGCGTGAGGTGCTTGAAGACGCAGGGTTCATAGTCTTGGCTTGGCACTACGCAACGCCATTGGCTGACTTCATCAATCAATATTCAGATATATTCACTCCAGTAAAATAAACGATATGGACTATAAGACTGGTACATTGATAGAATTCAGAAATCGTCCTTGGGTTGTTCAGCAATCAGCAGAGGACAATCTTATGATAATAAAACCATTGGGAGGTACGGATGCCGAGACTATAGGCCTCTATCTTCCACTCTATGGGGATGAACTGCAGATTCATTCTTACAACTTCCGTCGTCCTTCTGCTGACGACATCGGCAAGTACAGTTATAAGGCATCTGCAAAGGTGCTTTATAATGCTTGCCGTCTGTCTTTCCGCGACATAGCCGGACCTTTCCAATGCTTAGGCAAACTTTCTTTTGAGCCACGTCCATATCAGATGGTTCCACTGATTCTTGCACTCAAGCAAGAACGAATCCGACTGCTCATCTCTGACGACGTGGGTATTGGCAAGACATTGGAGTCGCTGCTGATAGCCAAGGAACTGCTCGACCGCCACGAGATTAACCGTTTTGTGGTAGTATGCTTGCCACATCTTTGTGAGCAATGGCAGAATGAAATCAAGGATAAGTTTGGATTGGAAGCAGAGATTATCCGTTCTTCTACTATCAGCCGTTTGGAGAAGAAACTACGCCCTGACCAGAATGTTTTCCGTGACATTCCGTTCCAAGTTATCTCCATCGACTATGTGAAGCAGGACAACAAGCGCAATATCTTTCTCGACCATTGCCCAGACTTCGTGATTGTCGACGAAGCACATACTTGCGCCAAGCCTACCGGTGCCAACAAGTATCAGCAGCAACGCTATCGCTTGCTGAAGGATTTGTCCGACAAACCCGAAAAACAGTTGGTGCTGCTTACTGCGACTCCACATAGTGGACAAAGCGAGGAGTTTCAGTCGCTCATTGGTCTGCTGAACCCAAAGTTTGAAAACTACCAGCTACAGACTGCCGCAGAGCGTGAAGAGCTGTCTCATTATTTTGTGCAGCGTCGTCGCGCTGACATCAAGCAGTATTTAGGCAATGAGGAGGTCTTCCCTGAGCGTGTACGGATTGACAAGGACGAATATTCTTTCACTACCGATTATCGCGACTTGCTTAGCCACTTGATTGAATACGTTAAGAATGGTATCAAAAAAGTGTCTGGAGCCGACAAGCGCAAGCAGCGCTACATCTACTGGGATTTGTTGGCTCTGATGCGTGGAGTGATGTCAAGTCCCGATGCAGGCATCAGCATGTTGCGAAACAAGATTGACAAGCGCGAAGACACGTCAGCACAGAACACCGATGATGACTCGGAGCAGGTATATGTATTCAACGAACCTCTGAAGGATTTGTTGAATGCAGACGATGTCGTGCCGGAAGCATTGGAAACCACAACATCTGCCGACAAGAAAGTGTTCAACAGCTTTATCAGCCAATTGGAACATATCAAACTGACCGATGCGGACGAAAAGGTTAAGCAGGCTCTCGACATTGTAAAGTTTTCTCTTGACAGTGGCATGAACCCTATCGTATTCTGCCAATATATCCAAACAGCAGAATATGTAGGACAGTATATCACAAAGCAACTGGCAAGTTCCAAGAAGTTCAAGAAAGTGGTAGTCGGCATTGTCACCAGTCGTTTGGCAGATGAAGAACGAAAGATGAAGATAGATGCTTTGTCACAGGAGGAACGTCATGTGTTGGTATGTACCGACTGCCTTTCTGAGGGTGTCAATCTGCAGCAGGGCTTTGAGGCTGTCATCCATTACGATCTTCCTTGGAATCCTAACCGTATGGAGCAGCGAAATGGCCGTATCGACCGCTTCGGACAAACTGCCGATGCTGTCCTTATATCCACGCTTCATGCCAAAAACAATCCTGTTGACGACATTGTGCTTAATGTGCTATACAAGAAGCAAGAGGAAATTCGTAAGAAATTGGGCGTGTATCTTCCTATTGCCGATAATGACGCTTCGCTCATGGAGACAATCATGCAGCGCATCTTCGACGCAAAGGTACCAACAAAGACAGACTACATGCAGTTGTCCTTGTTCGACGACGACCCGGAATGGAAGCGTCAGCAGGATGAGGAGTTGGAAATACAGCTAAAGAAGATGGAGGAGAACGAGAAAATCTCACACACTTACTTTGCACATAACAACAAGCAGATGGATCCAACCCGACTTACTGCCTCGTTGGAAGAAGCAAAATCTGTTATAGGAGGTGTGGAAGACACTCGTGATTTCGTAGTTGAGCAGCTTATGCATGTTGGCGTTAGCGTCCATACAGACGATACGCCTCTTTGCTACAGCTTCCAACTCTTGGAGCTGCCAGCCAACTTGCGCCATTACTTCCAGAATAAGGCAACAAGCAAAGGCGTAGTGCGCATCTCTTTTGCCTCTCCCACTCCCAAGCACTATATGTATATAGGTCGCAACCATACATTCGTAGAGGATTTGAGCCGAGCAGTAGTCAACGACTCTGTCAACGGTGGCGAACTTGACGCTTGTCGTGCATTGGTAATGTCTACCGCCGAGGTGCAAAAACGCACCACTATTTTGCTTATGCGTGTGCGTAGTGTCATTAGAGATAAGAAGATAGAGAATCGTGAATTAGTGGGTGAGGAGATGATTTTCGTTGGCTATCGTGGAAAGATTGACAACCATGAGTTCCTCACACAGGAGGAAGCCAAACTTCTGTTCCTTAACTCAAAGGCATCCGGTGATATGGACATGACGACCCAAAAGGCTCTTCTCTCCAATTCAATCCAATGGATAAATAGCGAGACGCAACTTCGAGAGCATACTGACAAGATAGCCCTAGAAAGGGCTTCGCATCTGGTGGATGCTTTTGCAAAATACCGCACCTATCTAAAGGCGTCTGAATATCAGGTGGTAGAACCCGTTTTGCCTATGGATGTGATTGCTGCCTATCTCTTTGTTCCACAAATAAATATTTAATCCATATGGAATATATAGATTTCAAAAGATTAATAGATGCTCTGACAGCCAAGCCTAAAGAAACTGAATGGTTGGAGTTCAAACATAATTTTCATTCAAAGGAAGAGATTGGTGAAAGAATCTCTGCCTTATCGAATAGTGCCTATTTGAGCAATATGCCTTTTGGATACATAGTATTTGGCATCGATGATGAAAGCCATGACGTGATAGGCACAAACTTGTATGCTAAGCAGAAAATGGTAGGCAATGAAGAACTGGAATCTTGGTTGTCAACACGTCTGAATCCTCGTATTGACTTCGAGATAATTGACGATTTTGATTATGAAGATTTAGGACATGTCTGTATCTTCAAGATACCTGCCGCAATAAACCGTCCTGTAAGTTTCTTGCATGAAGCATACGTCAGAGTTGGTACAATAACGCGCAAATTGAAAGATTTTCCTGCAAAAGAAGCAAAAATATGGAAGGGAGGCCAGAAACCTTTGGAAAAGATCGTCTTAAAGAAGGGACTGTCAGGACAAGATGTGTTCTTTTTCCTCAGTGCAGAAGCTTACTTTGACATGATGAACTTGCCACTTCCACAAGATACAAACGGTATCTTAGACAGATTCTTGTCTGAAAACTTAATCGTAAAAGATGAGATAGGATATGGCATAACTGAGCTTGGCGCCATTCTGTTTGCCAAACGCCTTTCCGACTTCGACGGATTAAAAAGAAAAATGGTGAGAGTCATAGTTTATAAAGGCAAGAACAAGATTGACACCATTCGCGAACAGTCTTTCGATAAGGGATATGCGATTGGTTTCAAAGAGATGGTTGCATGGATAAACAGTCAGCTTCCCGCCAATGAAGAAATCGGGCAGGCTCTAAGAAAGGATATGCGCATGTACCCAGAGATTGCCATTCGTGAATTGAGTGCGAACATGATTATCCATCAGGATTTTTCTGAACAGGGATTCCCGATGATTGAAATATATTCTGACCGCATATCATTCTCTAATCCAGGCCAACCTCTTATTAGCGTTGAACGATTCATAGATGAATACCAATCAAGAAACGATTCTCTTGCCGACATAATGCGTAGAATAGGCATTTGTGAAGAGAAGGGAAGCGGTATGGACAAGACCATTTTAAGTGTTGAATTATATCAGTTGCCACCCATTCGCATCCAACTTCAGGAAACACGGACTGAAGCTACGATGTTCTCTTATCGCAAATTTGCCGACTTGGATAAATCAGAAAGGGTGATGGCATGCTACCAACACGCTTGTCTCAGATATGTTTCAAACGAGAAGATGAACAATCAATCTCTTCGAGGTCGCTTGGGCATTGAAGACAAGAACTATCCGATGGCTTCCCGAATCATAAAAGATGCCTTGGAGGCTAAGATGATAAAAGAGGAGAATGCAGATGGAAACAAACGCCACAATTACGTTCCATATTGGGCATAAAAGTGTATATAGCATATTAATAGCATGTAACTGGCATGTAACTGAGCGGTCTCAAATTGCCTCTAAACAATTCAAAAGACCTTTATAACAGTGCCTTAAGTATGTAACTGGCATGTAACTGAATAAAATTTATGGACTATACAAGTATTCATATATACGGTCATCTTCTCTCTGATGACACCCTGCATAACATAGAGCGCGACAACATGCTCATTGGCAACCGCGACCAGGATTTTGGAATGGATATTTCCGTTTCTTCGGCTATAGACTATGTATGGAGCAGCTTGCGCAACGATTGGAACTTCTATAAGGAACGTGCCAATAACGAGCGATTTGTCAACAAGGATCCATACGGCACTCGCCGTGCCCGCGACTTGATGGAGCGACTGTTCCAAAGCTTAGGCTATTCGCTCGACCGTCAGGCTACCAATATAGAAGTGGCTGGCACCAACTACGACATTAGCTATACCTGCCACGACCTGGGTAAAATGCCATTCATTATCATAGGTGAGGGTATCAGTGCCGATGGAAGCATTGATACCCTGGACAAGTGTTCCCTCGACTATCGTGCCAAAGGCGGTATGCGCAAGAAGTCGGCTCATGCCACCATGCTCGAATATCTCAACGCCACGGAGAATGTGTATGGCATCATCAGCAACGGACAACTTCTGCGTATCATACGCAACTCCGGACAGCTGGTGAAGCTCACCTACATAGAGTTCGACCTCCACCGTATGCTGGAGGAGGACAAATACACCGAGTTCTGCCTGATGTTCCGTCTGCTTCATGCTTCCCGTTTTCGCACAAGCGGCGACGAACCTTGCGTCATGGAGCGTTGGTTCAACATGAGCATCGAGTCGGGCAACCGCATCCGCAACGGTTTGTCGCGTGCCGTGCAGACCACGATGGAGACCATCGGCAATGCTGTGCTTACATATAAGGGTGAGGGCAACGACGCTTTGCGCCGTGCTTTCGCCGATGACACTATGGATGCCGCCAAACTCAACAAGGAGCTTATCCACTTCATCTATCGCTTGCTCTTCCTCTTCATCATCGAGGAGAGAGGACTGGTTTATCAGACTCCTGACTCTGTTGATGCGCCCGACTACAAGCAGCAGTGCCAGTGGCAGGACATCTACAAGAAGTATTATGCGGCAAGCCGTCTGCGCCGTCTATCTGAATTGCCATACCTGAAGCAACGCCAATATTCTGACCTGTGGCAGGGACTGATGGACACCTTCCACCTTTTCGAGCCTGACACGTTTGGTGAGAAGTTGGGCATAAAGCCTTTGGGCGGCGTGCTCTTTGGCACCGAAACCCTGCATTGGCTGAAGCAATGCCAGGTAAGCAACCATGATTTGCTCGCTGCATTCGCGGCTCTCAACGAGTTCACTGACGAGCGCCAGCTGCTGGTGAAGATAAACTATTCATCGCTCGACGTTGAGGAGTTTGGTTCTGTGTATGAGGGCATTCTCGAAATGCGCCCGTTCGTACAGCCGGGTGTTGCACCGTCCGACTGGCAGTTTGGCTTCGTCGGTGGATTGGATCGTCAGAGTACTTCTTCTTATTACACTCGCCCTGACTTGGTGCAAAACCTTATCAAGACCACCCTCGAGCCTGTCATAAAGGAGAAAATGGCAAACTGTGCCACCACCGAAGAGAAGGAGAAGGCTCTGCTCAACATGAAGGTTTGTGATGCGGCAAGCGGATCCGGACATATTGTCTTGGCGATGGCTCGCACCATTGCCTGGTATGTATGCACGCTCCGTACTGGCGAGGACAATCCGGCTTCTCTGGATTATCGTCAGGCGCTTCGCGAGGTTATCTCGCGTTGCGTGTATGCCGTTGACTACAATCCTGACGCTGTGGAGCTGTGTAAGGTGGTGCTGTGGATTGAAGGCTATTGCGCAGGCAAGCCGCTTTCATTCCTCGATCATCACATACGTTGCGGCAACTCTGTTTTGGGCGTTTCCGACCTGCAAATGCTGATAGACGGTGTGCCCGACAAGGCGTTGACCGCTGAGGATAAGGACACGCTGAAGGCATTGAAGAAATTGAACCAAGAAGCCGTAAAAGCTGTGAATGGAAATACTGGCAACGAGCCTACTTTTGGCTTCGAGAATCCTTTTGGCATTGAAGAGATGTCGATCGCACAGATTGGTTTGGCGGATAAGATTCGCTTCATCAACCATCTGCCGGAAGACACATTGGAGCAGGAAATCGTCAAGCAACTGCGTTGGCAAGAACTGATGGCATCGGCACGAGTAGACTGCCTGCGACGTGCCTGCGACATCTATGCCTATGCTTTCTACCACAACGTAAAAGCGGACGAGCTTTACAAAGACAAGGGCGGCACCGATAAGGAACTCGACTTGGAGGCTGAGGTGCCATACACAAAGACCGTGATGCGTGCGCTGCAAGAGATTGAGGCGATGGAGCATCTTGAGAAAGGCGAACCACTACCTACATACTATCGTCAGCTCTCAGCCGACTTCAAGACCGAAGTAAGACGCATTGCCGAAGAGCAGCGATTCTTCCATTGGTGTGTGGAGTTCCCAGAGGTGTTCGCTGCCAACAAGGGATTTGACGTTATGTGCGGAAATCCGCCATGGGATAAACTCCAAATGGAGGAAGAGAAGTGGTTTGCTGGTAAAGATGAGGATATTGTAAAAGCAGCGAACCAAGCTGACCGCAAAAAGAAAATAGCCAAACTTCAGACCTCTTCACCAGAGCTATACAATGAGTTCATACAGGCATGCAATAACATTACAAACCAAAGTAGCTTCGTTAAGAACTCTGGACGTTTCCCACTGACAGCAGTAGGAAAACTCGAACTTTCGTCGTTGTTCGCAGAACTATGCCTCTCTTTCACAAAAGAGGCATGGGGACTTGTACTGCCTACTGGTATCGCTGTGAATGATAGCAACAAATACTTCTTCTCGAAACTCATTGAAGAGAATAGACTTTTATCTATTTACAGTTTTGAAAACGAAGAAAAGTTGTTTGATATACATCATAGCTTCAAATTCTGCCTGCTAACTTGCTGCGGAAAGAAGGAAATGCCGCATGAAGTTAAAGGTGGTTTTTATTTAAGAAGAGTTGACCATTTACTTGACCCCCGACGTATTTATACGCTGCAAACAGATGATTTCTCAAGGCTTAATCCTAACACCAAGTTATGTCCTGTATTTAGAACAGCAAAAGATGCGCAAATTACAGCAAAATTATATCGAAATGCCCCTATTTTAGTTAACAAGAATACAGGAGTAAATACATGGGGTATTCGTTTTATGATGATGTTTAATATGGCAACGGCAAGTTCTCTTTTTAGAACAAGAAAACAATTAGATGATATGGGAGGACTTTTGGATGACAATATATATAAAGTTGAAAAAGAAGAATATGTTCCTCTTTATGAGGGGAAAATGTTTTGGCTATACAATCATCATTACGCAGAATTTCCTAATGAATACGTTGTTAATCAAAGACCCAACGCTATTGATAACACAACAGAAGAAAAACTTAAAAATAAGAATTCTTCGATAGAACCGTGGTATTGGGTTAGTAAAGAAGCTGTTAACAAACGCCTAATAGATAAAGATAGAAAAGGAAACGTAATTTGGAAATGGCAACATAGCTATTATATTGCGTTTCGTGATGTGACAAATTCAAGTACATCACGCACTTGCGTAGCAACCGTTATGCCCAGCGGCCATGCCGCTGGGCATAACGCTCCGCTCGTATTCACTTCGCGGAGCGTTATCCCCAGCATGTGCTTTGCAGCAATGCTGTCTTCTATAGTATATGATTACGTTGCTCGTCAAAAAGTTGGCGGGTCACATATGAATTTATTTATTGTAGAGCAACAGCCCACTCTCACCCCCGACCAAATCCCCTCAACCACGCAATGGCAGATTGTGAAGCGCGTAGCCGAGCTATGCTATTTCAATCACGACATGGACGGCTGGGCTTCGGAGTTATGGGATGAAATGAATGAAGAGCAGCGAGCAGAGCTACCACAACTAGGGACACAGCAGCCTTGGATTTACAATCCTGAGCGCAGAGCCATCCTTCAAACCGAGCTTGATGCCATCTTTGCCCATCTCTATGGCCTCAACACAGAAGATCTCCGCTACATCCTCGACCCAGAAGACATCTGCGGCAAAGGCTGCATCAACGAAACCTTCCGTGTACTCAAAGACAACGAGATACGCCAGTACGGAGAATACCGCACCAAGCGCCTCGTCCTCGAAGCCTGGAACAAATTTGGATTTGACAACTGATATGAGAAGTTTTAGTGATACAGAGAAGGAAATCTTGCGTTTTATGGCTTATCCGCCTACACCGCAAGATGTATGCATAATTTCTCTTTTTGAGAATTTTAGCGATTGCTATCTTATAGAATGGCCAGAGGATTATTCTCATTTAGAATTGGTGCATGCACAAGATAAAGATTGGAAAGTTATTAGAAACAAAGTATTTGACACAATTATACTTTTACAATTTTTAGAAAGCAACCAATATATTGGTGTATTTCCACTTAATATTCTAAATGGCAATCAGATATACAATAGGAAAAAGTTTGAGGTGGAAAAAGATGACAAAGGCAACATCCGAATATGGGCAAAAGATACATGTAAACTGAATGTTAAAATTCCTAACGGTAAAAGAATAAAAGGTGATTATATCTGTAAAATGTTAGTAGCAACATCTATATTAAAAGAGAATACTACTGCTGCAGAACAGATTAAGAGGTATGCAAACTCTTCTTTTCACGTAACCCAAAATCTTCGTGATTTTGTCGACAATGATTTCCAAACAAAAGAGGACTTACGATACAACGAAACAAAAAGGCAAACATGGATTGCTATATGGATATCTTTTAGCGTCGGAATTGGGAGTATTATTACTACGTTACTGACTTTATTTGTCAAATGAAATAAACAAAAACGAACAATGGAAAAATGTACATATAAATGCTATTAAAACGGTGTTTAAACGGTGTTTTAATACCGTTTTAATGCCGATTAATGAACAATGATAAGTAGCAAAGACAGGCGGATTTAAAAATAATAATGCCGATTTGCTTATGGAAGAAGTGAAAACTTTCATTTGCAAATCGGCATTGCTATTATTCATCGAACCGGCTGCTGATGACATTCCAATCGATGATTTTCCATAGTTCGTTCAAATGCTCTGCTCTGCGGTTTTGGTAATCGATATAATAGGCATGTTCCCAAACATCGAAACAGAGTAGGGGAGTCAATGCCTCTTTTACAGGATTGCCGGCATTGGCATATTGCTTAATTGCCAATTTGCCAGTCGTATCTTTGGTCAGCCACACCCAACCAGAACCGAACAAAGTTGTTCCGGCTTTGACAAACTCCGTTTTAAAATTCTCAAATGAATTCCATTCCTTCTCAATGGCAAGAGCTAAATTGCCTTCCGGTTTGCCAGTCGAACGGGCAGTGAACTGTTGGAAATAGAGATTATGGTTCAAGACTTGCCCTGCATTGTTGAACAAAGCCCCGTCTGAATCCTTCACTATATGCAAAAGTGATACCTTTTCCCATTCAGTCCCGACAATCAGTTTATTTAGATTATCGACATACGTTTGCAAGTGTTTGCCATGATGTAAGCTGATGGTAGTCTTGCTGATGACAGGTTCTAAAGCGTTTGCCTCGTAAGGCAGCTTGATGAGTTGGTAACGGCTCTCATCTGAAGCCGTTGATGTCGTTGCATCGTTTGTAATTGTTGTTACCCCATGATATATCCTCCTTATGATTATATTTTACAGCCAAAGAATCGCTTGGCTGATTATTGATAGGTTCTTGATAGGATTATAAAACGTTTATATATAGAACAAACCAGACAGGGGGATTGTTTTCTTAAAAGAGGAGATAAATGCTTGCTCATTAAATTACGTGGCATGAAAGGAATTTTATTTTGTGGATTTTGTCTTTTTGTGCAGTCAATTTGTTGACAGCACAAGAGAGTCGTACGTTTGAAGTCTCGCAAGAACAGCTTAAAAAGGAGAATAGCCAGGATGGTATTTGGAGAAAAGAGAATATTTGGAATTAGGGAGTCTTGGACTTGTCGGGGAAACCTCTCGGTGATTCGATAGGTTTTGAACTTCCGAAATGGCCAAGGTGGAATGACAACTTAGAGGAGTATTTCGTTACCAAAATGATTTATCCTGAACATTTGTTGGAGAACGAAAAAGCAGGATGATAACCAGTAATTTCATTTCGTTTATCAAACAGATTACGATTTGCCATTCATTTAAAAAATGCAATAGAGGCGGGCACTGACTACCATGAAGTTGCCTTTCCCATTAGAAATATAATGGAAAGAGGGTTGCATGGCCAAAGAGTTGTTGAGATGCCTTTTCCACGTGACTTCCAGCGAGTATTCCGAACCTTGATGGAATAGGGCGTACTGTCCGGTCACTCCGCACTGATTGCAATTATCCATGTAAGCGCATCCGAATTCACCGTATCGGTAACAACCATTCTTGCGGCATGTGTTTTCCGAATGCTGCATCATGCAAGAAATGCTTTTCTCCTTGGCACTCCATATCGGTTGTTCTGCATAAACCCACCAAGCGCAACTTGTCTTTCGGGAAGATTCTTCAGTTGAAGAGATATTCCCTTCCTCATCAATGGGATATTGACGAGAGTGAATGGCAGTTCCTGCAAAATAATGCCCGTCTTGATATGAATACTCCAATTGCGACATATTAAAGATGCCATCCTTTTTAGGTCGCAGAAGGAAAGGATTGTCATGATGCGTCCAACCATTGTAGCCGGCGCCATTATACAAGCTATTCTTAAATATCCATCCGCCTTTGCTTACATCGAAATGAAGAGTCAATCCAGACAAAGGATAATTGGCAATAGGATAACTTGCCGAAATCGTCGGGAAGATTCCACATGAGCTGTTAGTAAAGAGCGATGTGACACCCGATGTGAAAAAATCCTCGTTTAGATTCCGTATGCCGACAAATAGATGGTACTCTTTCCACTCATGCATGTAACCTAAGACTGTAATCGCTGCCAGCTCATTCTCTTCCTCGATATTGGAAAAGGTTTGCCAATCATCAATGATGCATTCATTTGTTTTCGCCACATGAATCGTAGTCGCTTCAAAAGAACCCATTCTATTCCATACCGGAACGCTCAGGTTCAATTTAAGAAGATTGACCCAGTTCGTTTCCTTCTTCATATCCCATTGCCATTCCGTAGTATATTCACCATGGAAACATTGTGCATAAGATAGGTAAGAATTGATACAGCCTAAAATAATTAAAATGCTATGTTTCATAATCTTCTCACCGCTACATGAGTTTACAACCAACGTTTAAATGCACGGATATACAGTGTCTTCAGCCATTGTGTCAACATGCAATAGGACAACAGGATGCCGATAAGCCAAGGGAAATAAGACCAAGGCAGAGAAGTCAGACCTATTGAATTTCCAAATGGCGTAAATGGAATGCAAATCTTTATTCAAAAGTCCCTCATGAAAATCTAAAAGACTTTGTTATTTAATGGATTTCTAATCCAATTCTAATGGGTTTTTAATATTATCCAATCTGAAAAATACTTACCTTTACCGAAAAAAGATTATGATACCGTTTGTTGATTATTTAGCAAGGATAGGGAGTGCCTTCCTTATGGGCACTCTTATCGGTGTGGAGCGGCAGTATCGCCAGCGTAATGCGGGATTGCGTACCAATATCCTCGTTTCCGTGGGAGCAGCTGCATTTACCATATTGTCTTATTCCATGACTTCTGCCACCGGAGACCCTTCACGCGTGGCAGCGCAGATTGTTTCAGGAATAGGTTTCATTGGTGGTGGATTGATCTTGAAAGACGGATTTACCGTAAGGGGATTGAATACGGCAGCCACTATTTGGTGTTCCGCAGCCTGCGGTACACTTTCCGGTGTGGGATTATATAAAGAGTCGGCAGTCTTGGTGGTGTGTGTCTTGGTGACCCATTGCTTTTTCCGTCCGTTATGCACATTTATCGAGAAAAAGGCATCGGGTGTGTTCCATTATTCTGTCCATGCCGAATGCCGCAAGGATGTGTCCGCAAATATACAGAAGCTCATCATGGATACGCTCGTCTTTTACGAAGATGTAAAGCTCAATTCTCTCTTCTATAAAGGAGATGGAGACCGGGTTGTCGTGTGTTGCGACATAGAAACATTGGGCGAGCACAAAGCCCTGCTGGAATTGTTGGTATCGCGTCTGCGTGCCCGGCCAGAAGTATTAAGTGCCGGGTGGAAGAAACAGGTCTCTCCTCAGGAAGACTTCTAAACAACGGCAGTCTCATATATTTTAGTTATTCCACTGTGTCATAAGCTTGTATGTTTTTCTTTCTTGTGCCAGCCTGATTCGTTGCATAAACAGGATGATAATGTGTTGTCATGTTTTTGAATTTGCATCTTAGCTTATCACCTTAATGAAAAGCACTTATCACCTAGGTGAAAAACACTTATCACCTTAATGAAAAACACTTATCACCTAGGTGAAAAGCATTTATCACCTAGGTGATAAGTTAAATTGTCGTTACCAAATTAACAAAGTATCCTGAGTTATGCAATTAATCCAGTCAGGAAAAGAATATTCATCTCCTTACTTATTGTAAACTTCGGGCTCCTTGTTTATAGTAAATACAGCAAGATAAATGTTTTTTTGCCATTTTTCTTGCTTTAACCCCTCTCTTTTGCTATATTTACCGCGTGTCAATCGATACTTTTTAAAAATACTTATTATACTACTAACATTATAATAACACTATGGCAAAAAAGAAGCAGATAGTAGAGTGTGTACCTAATTTCAGCGAAGGTCGCGATATGAACGTAATCCGTCAGATTACGGATGCAGTAGAGAGCGTAAAAGGTGTGAAATTGCTTGATGTTGATCCAGGCGAGGCAACTAATCGTACAGTCGTAACATTCGTGGGCGAGCCGGACGATGTGGTGGAGGCTGCTTTCAGAGCGGTGGGAAAAGCCGCACAACTTATCGATATGCGCCAACAGCATGGTGCGCATCCCCGTATCGGAGCAACGGATGTGTTGCCTATTGTGCCAGTGAGCGGAATAACTTTGGAAGAGTGTGCGGAAATTTCGCGTCGCCTTGCGAAACGGATTGCCGAAGAGTTGAACATCCCTTGTTATTGCTATGAGGCTGCGGCTTTCACTCCGGAGCGGAAGAATTTGGCGGTATGCCGCAAGGGTGAATATGAGGGCATTGCGGAGCGTATCGACGATGATGCAGAGGCTCCTGATTTTGGCAGACGCCCGTTTGACGAGCAGGTGGCACGTACAGGATGCACGGTCGTTGGAGCGAGAGATTTCCTGATTGCTGTGAATTTCAACCTGAATACCACTTCTACCAGACGCGCCAATGCCATAGCTTTTGACGTGAGAGAAAAAGGTAGACAGATGCGCGAAGGCAATCCTATCGTGGGCAAGAAGCTCTTTGACGCAGATGGCAATCCTGTCATGAAGCCGGGAACATTGAAGGGCACTAAAGCCATTGGATGGTATATCGACGAGTACGGTATCGCCCAAGTATCAATGAATATAACAGATATCAATGTCACTCCTTTGCACAAAGCATTCGATGAAGTGTGCCGCTGTGCACAGAACCGCGGGGTACGTGTTACGGGAACAGAAATAGTGGGACTTGTACCGGAACGGACGCTTATCGAGGCAGGGCGTTATTTCCTTGCCAAACAGCAACGTTCTGCCGGCATACCTAAGAAAGACATCCTTGATATCGCTATCAAATCGTTGGGATTGTCCGACCTTAAGGAATTTAAACCGGAAGAAAAGATAATAGAATATGTAATGGCGGAAAATGCCGAAAAGCAACATCTTCTTGTAGACATGAGCGTGAAGGGGTTCGCCGAAGAGACATCTCGTGAGAGTCCTGCACCTGGAGGAGGATCCGTTTCTGCATACATGGGAGCGTTGGGAGCTTCATTGGCTACAATGGGTGCCAATCTGTCCAGCCACAAGCCTGGTTGGGATGCTCAGTGGAGCGAGTTCGCAAGCGTAGCAGAGGCAGGCATGTCTCTGCAGGAGCGTTTGTTACACCTTGTAGATGAGGATACGGAAGCATTCAATCGCATCATGGCTGCATTTGGTATGCCGAAGAACACACCGGAAGAGAAGGCTGCAAGGTCGGAAGCCATACAGAAGGCAACACTGTTTGCAGCAGAAGTGCCGCTTGAAACAATGAAGGCTTCTTTCGAGGTGTTTGATGTGTGCCGAAAGATGGTGGAAACGGGTAATCCTAACAGTGTTTCTGATGCCGGAGTAGGCGCATTGGCAGCACGTGCCGCTGTGCTTGGAGCAGGTATGAACGTGAAGATAAACGCTGGTTCACTGAAAGACCGTGAGAAAGCAGAAGCTTTGATAAACGAGGCAAATCAGCTAATAGCCAAGGCAAACAGCGTAGAGGCTGAGATTACAAAACTTGTCGAGGCTAAGTTGTAACGAGAATAGAAAATGGTCTGTCGAATATAAATAACTATTATTATGACATTTGCTGAAGAAATAAGACTGGGCATCCCTGATTGTCTTCCCGAACCGATGCCTTATGACAACAATATAAATCATGCGCCAAAGCGCAAGGAGATACTCACGCACGAGGAGAAACAGCTTGCTTTGCGCAATGCTTTGCGTTATTTTCCAAAGCATCTGCACGCACAGTTGGCTTCTGAGTTTATTGACGAGCTAAACAAATACGGACGTATTTATATGTATCGTTACCGTCCGCATTATGAGATGTATGCAAGACCAATAGACGAGTATCCTCACCGTTCGGAGCAGGCTGCTGCCATTATGCTGATGATTCAGAATAACCTGAACCCGGAGGTGGCACAGCATCCTCATGAACTAATCGTTTATGGCGGTAATGGTGCAATATTCCAGAACTGGGCGCAGTACAGGCTTACCATGAAATATCTGAGCGAGATGACAGACGAACAGACTCTTGTAATGTACTCTGGTCATCCTCTTGGATTGTTCCCGTCACATCCTAATGCACCGAGAGTGGTTGTGACAAACGGAATGGTTATCCCTAACTATTCAAAACCGGATGACTGGGAACGTATGAACGCCCTTGGTGTGAGCCAGTATGGACAGATGACGGCAGGTTCTTATATGTATATAGGCCCGCAGGGCATTGTGCATGGTACAACTATTACGGTGTTGAATGCCGCCCGCAAACAACGGAGTGAAAAGGGCGGTTCGAATGATATCCACGGAATGCTGTTTGTATCGTCAGGACTTGGAGGCATGTCGGGAGCACAACCCAAGGCTGGAAACATAGCCGGTGTCGTAAGCGTGGTGGCTGAGATAAATCCATTGGCTGCGAAGAAACGTTATGACCAAGGATGGGTGGACGAGCTTCATGATAATTTAGATGAACTGATACCTGCTATTAAACGTAGCGTGGAGGAGAAACGTACTGTATCAATGGCTTATGTCGGTAACGTGGTGGATCTTTGGGAACGCCTTGCTGAAGAAGGTGTGCATGTAGATATCGGTAGTGACCAGACTTCGCTTCATAATCCATGGGCTGGCGGTTATTATCCTGCGGACTTGACACTCGAGGAATCAAAGGCGATGATGGCTGAGAATCCGGATGAATTCCGTAAACATGTACAATCTTCGTTGTGCCGCCAAGTGGCTGCCATAAACCGCCTTGCTGCCGATGGCATGTACTTCTTCGATTATGGCAATGCTTTCTTGTTGCAGGCAAAACGTGCGGGAGCGGATATCTGTGAGGCGAACGGTAAGTTCCGTTATCCATCTTATGTGCAGGATATCATGGGACCGATGTTCTTTGATTATGGCTTTGGTCCGTTCAGATGGGTATGTACTTCTGGAAATCCGGCAGACCTTGCAAAGACCGACGAGATAGCGGCAACTGTTTTGGAAGAAATCATGCAAAATGCGCCAGATGAGATAAAGGGACAAATGGCAGACAATATCCATTGGATATGCGAGGCAAGCCGCAACAATCTTGTGGTAGGATCGCAGGCTCGCATCCTTTATGCTGATGCAGAGGGTCGTTCAAAGATAGCGTTGGCATTCAACGAAGCGATACGAAAAGGCGAAATAACCCGTCCTGTTGTCCTTGGACGCGACCATCACGATGTGTCGGGCACCGACTCTCCTTTCCGTGAAACAAGCAACATCTACGACGGTTCGCAGTTCTGTGCCGACATGGCTGTGCAGAACGTCATAGGCGATTCGTTCCGTGGTGCTACATGGGTGTCGTTGCATAACGGCGGCGGTGTAGGCTGGGGTGAAGTGATAAACGGTGGTTTCGGCATGGTGATTGATGGCAGTTCTGAGAGCGACCGTCACATCCGGGAGATGCTTTTCTGGGACGTGAACAATGGTATCGCACGAAGGGCGTGGGCACGCAACGAAGGATCCATCCATAGCATTGAGCGGGAGATGCTCCGTTCGCAAGGACTGCAAGTGACTATGCCAAACATTGTTGATGACGAGATTATCAGTAAATATGTGAACTAAAATTAGAGAACTACAAACAAAAAATAATGCCAGTATATGAAAATACACGAGATTTCTGCAGAACACCTTTCTATTGAACGCATTGGTGAGATTGTATATGGTGACTATAAAATAAAACTAAGTGATGATGCGCATAAGCGTATTGTGGAATGTCGGGAATATCTCGACCATAAGATAGAAGAGACGACTTCGCCCATATATGGAGTCACGACTGGATTCGGATCGCTTTGTAACGTGAAAATCGGTTCGGATGATTTGGCACAGTTGCAGATAAATCTTATGATGTCGCATGCGTGCGGCACAGGTGACAGAGTGCCTAACGACATCGTGAAGATAATGTTGTTGCTTAAGATACAGTCATTGAGCTATGGCTTCTCAGGATGTCAGCTTGTAACCATAAACCGCCTTATCGACTTCTTCAACAACGATGTCTATCCTGTTGTTTACATGCAAGGTTCGCTAGGAGCATCGGGTGATTTGGTTCCGCTTGCGCATCTTACGTTGCCGCTTGTCGGGCTTGGCGAGGTGGAATATGAAGGTAAGGTTATCTCTGGAGCTGAGATGTTGCAGAGGTTTGATTGGTCTCCTATTCAGCTTGCCTCAAAAGAGGGACTTGCATTGCTTAATGGTACACAGAACATGGGAGCCTTTGCTGTATGGGCTTTGTTGCAATCACATAGGTTGAGTGACTGGGCAGACAAGATTGCGGCAATGTCGTTGGATGCTTATTACGGACTTACGGCTCCGTTCATTGATGCAGTCCATCAGGTTCGTCCGCATAAAGGACAGATTGTTGCGGCAGCGCGCATGAGGGAGTTGCTCGAAGGCAGCGAGATAATCGAGAAGCCGAAGCCATACGTACAGGATCCTTATTCATTCAGATGTATTCCGCAAGTGCACGGAACTGTGAAGGACACCATAGAATATGTCAATTCGGTCATTGACGTGGAGGTAAACTCTGCGACGGACAATCCTACAGTATGTCCTGACGAAGACCTTATAATATCTGCCGGCAACTTCCATGGCGAACCGATAGCCATGCCAATGGATTTCCTTGCTATTGCTTTATGCGAATTGTCGAACATCTCGGAACGTCGAATATACAAACTTGTAAGTGGTACGCGCGGACTGCCGAGCTTCCTTGTTGCCAATCCAGGCGTGAACAGTGGTTTTATGATTCCGCAATATACAGCCGCTTCAGTTGTAAGTTTGAACAAGACTTTGTCTACACCTTCTTCAGTGGATAGCATTCCTTCGAGCCAAGGACAGGAAGACCATGTGAGCATGGGCGCTAATGCAGCCATAAAACTATACAAAGTGGTACTCAACACGGAGCGTGTGCTTGCAATAGAATTGTTCAATGCCGCACAAGCCCTCGACTTCCGTCGTCCGTTGAAGTCTTCTCCAGTAGTGGAAGCTATTCACGAAAGCTACAGAAAGGTCGTTCCTTTTATCGTACACGATGAGGTAATGTATCCGCATATAGCCAACTCAATTAGTTTCTTGCGTGGTTGACCGGGGAAGTGATTGATTATAATGAATAATAAATAACATCGAATAGACAATGAAGTTATTTGTAAAGAATATTCGACACCTGGCAGGTGTCGAATATGAACCGAAACTTCGTCTGCAAGGCAAGGAGATGGCAAATGTCAATGTTATTGACGATGCCTGGCTCCTTGTTGAGGACGGACGCTTCTCTCAGTTCGGCAGTGTGGCAGACGGTATGCCGTCATTCGAAGATGTTGATAACATTATCGATGCGGAAGGCGGAATGGTGTTGCCGTCATGGTGTGATTCACATACTCATATCGTCTTTGCCGGTAGCCGGGAGAGGGAATTTGTGGATAAAATCAATGGATTGAGCTATGAGGAGATTGCACGCCGAGGCGGTGGCATCCTCAATTCTGCCGACCTGCTGCACAACACTACGGAGGAAGAACTCTTCCGCCAAGCCATGCAGCGTTTGGATGAAGTAGTGCGCAAAGGTACGGGATGTATAGAGATAAAGAGCGGTTATGGACTGAATCTTGAAGATGAGCTGAAAATGCTTCGTGTGATACAGCGCATGAAGGAGGCTTCGTCGGCAAAGATTGTCTCTACATTCCTTGGTGCGCATGCCGTAGCCCGTGGTATGACGCAGGATGACTATGTGAAGCTCATTGTGAAAGAGATGATACCCGAAGTGGGACGGCAACGTCTTGCTGACTTTGTGGATGTGTTCTGCGACCGTGGATTTTTCACTCCGGAAGAGACCGGCTTGATCCTTGATGCCGCTGCTGCTTGGGGAATGCGTCCCAAGATTCATGCCGACGAGTTAGCTTCGTCGGGTGGAGTGGAAGTAGGAGTGAAGCATGGAGCATTGTCGGTTGACCATCTGGAAAGTATGACAGAAGAGGAAATCGAGATATTACGTGATAGTGGAACCATGCCAACGGTGTTGCCCGGCACATCGTTCTTCCTCAATATGCCTTATGGCAAGGGACGTAAGATGATTGACGCTGGTTTGGGAATGGCAGTTGCCAGCGACTACAATCCTGGGTCAACTCCTTCTGGCGACATGAAGTTCGTTGTTTCGTTAGCTTGCATAAAGTTGCGATTGTTACCAAACGAGGCATTGAATGCAGCGACAATAAACGGAGCTTATGCCATGGGAGAGAGTGCTGACTATGGAAGCATTGCGAAAGGTAAAGTTGCCAATTTCTTTATCACCCATCCACTTCCGTCAGTTGACTTTATTCCTTATGCCTACACTACGCCTATTGTAAAAAAGGTGGTGCTTGGAGGAAAGCTACAGAAGTAAGCCAACTTGGGCAGAGGTTTATTCAGGCAGGGCGTGACCGGAACTTTTACACATGCGGAAGCTCCACGACAAAGAGTGTGCCTTTCCCTTGTTCCGAATGTACGGCAATGTTTCCTCCGTGTAGATGGATAATCTTTTGCGACAGCGTCATGCCGATGCCATGTCCCTTTGCCCCTTTTTCATCCCTGCCTCTATAGAACAGGGTGAAAAGATTCTCTTTGTCTTTGTCCGACATGCCGAATCCATTGTCCGACATGCGGATATATCCTTCGATTCCTTATCGTTTTATGTTATTTATCCTGCAACAACTGACAAAAGTAAATCTCCGTTTCATCTTTTACATTTCTATATCTTTCTTGGGCAAAAGGAGATTGAGCATGACCGCAAGGAGGAACACGACTGCTACGCAATTCTCGGCAAATACGGTACGTACAATCTCTGGAAAAATCTTGAACATTTCCGTGGCTTGTGTGAAACCAAGTCCAACGCTGAGCGATAAGCTTACAATTACCATGTTGCGCTGGGAGAAACCAGTGCGTGCCATCATGCCGAAGCCCGCATAGAGAATGCTGCCAAACATCATGATGGTGCATCCGCCAAGTACCGCTTGTGGAATGGTAGTAAGGGAATTACCTATGACTGGGAAGATACCGCCGATAATCATAACGATAGCCCCGACTCCAATGGTGAAACGGTTGACTACGCCTGACATGGCAGCCAGTCCAACGTTCTGGCTGAATGATGTGATTGGAGTACAACCGAACAGTCCTGATACGCTACTCACAAAACCGTCGCAACTGATGGCTGCCCCCATTTCAGATTCATTCGGATTACGTTTCAGTGCGCTGTTGCACAAAGCCGATGTGTCCCCGATTGTCTCTGTAGCTGATACCAAATATACAGCAATAACGGAAAGGATGGCTCCGATGTTAAATTCGGGTGAGAAGGGGAGTAGTTTAGGCAATGAAATGACAGATTGGCTGGCGATACTGCTGAAATCGACCATTCCCATAGAGCAAGCAATAATGTAGCCTACGATTAGCCCGACAAGAACGGAGAGAGCGCAAGAATCCTTTAGCGAATACTTGGCAGAGAAGGCAAGCTAACAAAGTAACGCTACCTACAATCCAGTTGTTCATGCTGCCAAATTCCGCTGCTCCTTGACCCCCGGCGAAAGAATTAGCACCGATGGGAAGTAGGGAGAACCCTATGGCTGTCACCACTGTAGCCGCAACGACAGGAGGTATAAGCTTAATCCAGTATTTGACAAATAATCCTAAAACACCTTCGACCAGACCTCCGATAATGACAGCTCCGATGAGTGTTCCCATGCCGTAGGAACCTGCGATGCTGATAGCGAGCGAAAGGAATGTGAATGAAATACCCATTACGATTGGCAGTCGCGAGCCTATGCGCCAAATAGGGAATAGTTGCACTAACGTACCGATACCGGCGATGACCATACAATTTTGTATGAGTGCCGCACTGATTGTACTGTCCAGTCCGACAACGCTTGCCAAAATCATGATAGGAGTGATGTTGCTGACGAATATAGCCAGTACATGCTGGAGACCGAATGGGAGTGCTTTCCCCAATGGCACTCTACCATCAAGCTGGTAGAGATTTTCAATTGAATTATTCATATATAAGATAAGTGTAACGATTCGTCTGCAAAAGTACATACTTTATTTATAACTAATAAATGTATTCTTCTGACGGGATGAAAAATATAAAAGAATTATGGCTAAAAGTTGTGCATATGGTGTCCTAATTCTTATTATAATGGAATATTTAAATCTTTGCAGAATCTTAAAACACCGTTTAAACAGCGTTTAAACGGTGTTTAAATGGTGTTTTAATGCTGTTTAAACGGTGTTTATTCTAAAAAGTCGTGGTTAGTTGACCGAAATCCCTGCATATTGCTTGTAGATATCGCAAAATTTTGCGAATATTGCATATAAGTTGTGCATAAATGAATTAGCTCTTAATAAATATAATACCATTAATATGTTAATAATCAATATTATGTACGGCTTTTTAGTCATAAATGTTTTGTGTTTTTAATTCCTGTAACGGGTTTCTTTACGGATTTTGTCTCTATTATTAAGACAGATTTGCGTATGTGTGAAAAAATCCGTAATTAAGCAAGCGGAATTTTTTCTTATGTCCAACTTAATATGAATAGAGACTTAAAATTAGATGCTATTAAATTCATCATGATATTCCTTGTTGTCTTAGGACATCTTGGATATAATGATTATGGGCTTGGAATCAATCGGGTAATATATTCGTTCCATATGCCTGTGTTTATATTCTTATCAGGATATTTCACATCACAGAACACTAACAGAGAAAAACAAACAAAATGGCTTAAACATACGTTGCTAATATATCTATTCGCTCAAATTGCACATTTTGCTTTAGAGATTAGCATGGAAGGTGCAAGGTCATTCTTAAAAAATGAAGCCTTCAATACATCTGTGTTATCATGGAGAGTTCTTATTTCACCACGTTTGGCTTTATGGTATCTTGTCTGCTTAATCTATTGGAGAGTCGCTGTATGGCGAGTATTTACAAAAACAAGCGACATGAAGTTGTTGTTTATTAGTTGTGTTTTCGCCTTAGTTTCGGGTATTATCCCAATTGATCACGATTTTGCATTCCAACGTGCATTCGCTTTCTTTCCATTCTTTGTGTTAGGACTGATGTTTAGAAAGCAAGGACTAATGGCCAAACTATCTAAGATACCATATTTGTATGCACTTATTGGACTATTTGTTGGACTTGTAATAGCAAGATGTCTCCCTATATACATGCCAAAGTTCCATTACAGCAGTTGGCATGACCCTATATATCGTATTATTCAGTCAATACTTGGTTTATACTTATGTTTGTTAATCATAAGAGTTCTACGAATAGATTTTATTGAAAGATTTTCTAAATATGGCACTTATACTCTTTGGATATATATTGGTCATACATACTTGATAAAGATAGGTGAATATGCATTTCCATTCTTAGGTATTACTTTCAATGTATTTACGGCAATATTGCTGGCTTGTTGTTATTGCACTTTGTTTATTTGTATGGATAAGGTGTATCATTCATACAAGGGAAACCACAATTAACACAGGGATAGTTGCACAAAAGAGTTGAAAACATGACTAATTGATTGTTGGATTGATGAATATTTGTATCTTGGAATAAAGGTATAAAAATTCCCCCGAATCTCTGATAAAAGTCAAATTCGGGGGGGGATGAAATTGAGAGCCTTAAGGCATGAGTATTACAAGATTTTGCAAAACGTTTGATGGTTTAAAGCTATTCTTTATTCTATAATCCAATTTTCAATATGCCCACTCTTCGTGTTAAAGTTTATGCCCACTTTTGTTATAGGTTTTCCACAAAGGGCGAATCGCTGGGCATAATTCCTCAAGTTGATTTGTTGCATTGCGGTGTTGGAATCCTTATTGAGTTTCAGCTCAATGATGTACAGACGAGAGTCGGTAAGCATAACCACATCAACCCTGCCATTTGGCGTATGCACTTCAACATCTATCAAGAAGTGTGTCAAGAGAGAGAAGATGATGAAAAGCACTTGCTGATAATGTCCTTCATAGTTGGTGTTGTTGCAGTACGGCACTGTCTCGAAGAAAGTTTGCAGCAACTTGAGTGCTCCGTCCATATCGTTTTGTCGAATAAGTACTGACATTCGGGCAATCGTCACATTGACAGTCTCTGCATACATACCTTCAAGATAATTGGGCAACAGACTTTCAAAGAGCCCTACCTTGATTTCCTTGTTGGGGAAGTCAAGGGTGTAGATTTCCGACATTGGTTCATAATCTTTTATCGTTATGTATCCGCTTTGATAGAGCAGCGGAGTTATGGATGTCATGTTCTCGGTAGGAGCATCGAATGAAGAAGCTTTTGCATACATTTTAGCAATGTTGGCAGGCAAGACATCAAACCTGTTCAACATATTAATAAGGTAAGTCGGAGTTCCAGAACCGAACCAATAGGCATCAATCTTTCCTTTAGAAAAGCAATTGATCAGGCTGTATGGATTGAACACGTCGGGGCTTGGCCATGTGAAATGGTAGCCGTCATAGTTCTCTTTCAGTTTATCGATGGTCTGTTCTCGAGTAAGTCCTATCTTTTCGGCAAGTGCATCTATGTCATCACTCATCTGTGTCAGCAACTCTTCCTTAGTCATGCCGCATATTCCAGAATATGGTTCGTCCATGCTGATATTGCTAATATTGTTCAATTCACTGAATATACTTAGTTGTGAGAATTTTGTGATGCCTGTTAGGAACACGAAGCGCAGATACGGTTCGCAAAGCTTAAGCGGACTATAGAAGTTACGCATTATTTGGCGCAATTCACCGAGGTTGTCGTTCTTATGTGCCACGTCGAGCAAAGGTGCATCATATTCGTCAATAAGCACGACAACCTGTTTGCCGGATTTTTTATAAATAGTGTTTATCAAGTCGATAAGTCGGATGTTGGGATCGGTAGAATTAGAATGTATGCCAAGCCGTTCTTCGTTGCTTTCCAAAACATAAAGCAGATAGCGGTTAAGTTGCTCCTTCTCCATGTGTTTTCCTCCGCTCATATCGAAGTGCAGCACAGGATATTCCGTCCACTCCTTTTCCAATTGTTCTAAAGCGAGTCCCCTAAACAATTCTTTTTTACCCTCAAAGTAACTTTTTAACGTAGATACAAGCAAAGACTTGCCAAACCGTCTTGGACGGCTCAGAAAGAAGAACTTGCCACTTGATGCCATGCGGTACACATATTCTGTTTTGTCTATGTACAGCATGTCTCGTTTTCGGATTTCCGAAAATGTCTGTATACCTAAAGGATAAAGTTTCAATGCCATAATACTTATTGTTTTGCTTGTTTTTATTGAGATGCAACTTGTCTCCTACAAAGATAAATAAACTCTTTGAAAAAAGGTGCATTTTGATAGGCATACTCTTTTTATGCTTTTGCATTTGTTTAAATGCAAGTATCTGTTAACCGATGAATAAATATCGACTGCTTGGGATAATTTATTTAATAACCCTGTGTAATTACTAATCATTTGCGGCTATTTTATATATGAATGTTAAAATATAACTGATTTGAAATTTTATCGGCTAAAAAATTGTGTATTGGGGTGAAAATTTCATATCTTTGGCGCGGACGTTAAAACTCCAAAAAAACATAGTTCATAGAGAACTAAAATAAACAAAAACAAGAACACAAAAAGATATGCTAAAGTTAAAGAGTTTGATCTAAACAAGGCACTCAATGGGTGAAAACCACTTTAGTGGAATGTGTTTTCCTTTTAAATCAATTAGAGTCCCACTACTGGGACGGATTATATATTAATCAAAATAACCCCGGAAAGGGGAGACGGTAGTTCTATTTCAATTTTTCAGGACTATTTTATCCACTTTGGCGGGATAGTAACTATTAAATATATCATCTATGTTAAACAA
>ULPT01025605.1_pt1 | contig 30382 bp, 27 predicted proteins | sample 1953751 | NCBI WGS metagenome assembly ULPT01 (sample SAMEA4835636, study PRJEB28245) | human gut metagenome | biome: gut microbiome; material: fecal sample | place: Denmark | collected 2008 | reverse complement strand
TAATTTATTTTGTTTGAAAAAGTTTTACCGGACAGCAATAGAGTCGTATTGGATTTTTAGCAAGGAAGGTGATGACTTCGACCTGAAGGTCAGTGACCCTAACCATCCGAGCTACCTGCTCATAGCTAATGACCCTGAGATGGAAAGCATTATCGGAGCCTTAAATGCACTTATTTTGAACCGACTTGTAACGAGAGTAAATACAGGACAAGGCAAGAATGTGCCGGTAAGTATCATCGTCGATGAGTTGCCGACACTTTATTTCCACAAGATAGATCGCTTGATAGGTACGGCACGAAGTAATAAGGTAAGTGTCACTTTGGGCTTTCAGGAATTGCCACAGCTCGAAGCTGATTATGGCAAGACTGGTATGCAGAAGATTATCACGACCGTCGGTAATGTTGTTAGTGGTTCTGCACGAGCCAAGGAAACACTTGAATGGCTATCTAATGACATATTCGGCAAGGTTGTTCAGTTAAAGAAAGGTGTGACTATCGACAGAGACCGCACCTCCATCAACATCAATGAAAACATGGATTCACTTGTTCCTGGTTCCAAGATTGCTGATATGCCAACTGGCTGGATATGCGGTCAGACTGCAAGAGATTTTGTCAAGACCAAAACAGGACGTGGTGACAGTATGGACATTCAAGAAGCAGAAGAGTTCCAAACCAGTAAATTCTTCTGCAAGACCGACTTCAATATGGAGGAAATTAGCAATGAGGAAAAAGACTACGCCAAATACCCACTTCCAAAATTCTATAAATTCCCTTCTGTAGAAGCCAAAGAACGTATCTTGTACGCCAACTTTTTGAAAATTAATAAGGAGGTCAAGGATATGATCTCTGAGATACAGGAGTTCAATAAAAAGTAGGGAAAATAGGTAGTATAATTTGGACTGTAACACCGTTCTTTTTATACTACCTTTAATTCAATACTTTCCTAGACCACTAACAATACTTATGCTATTGTTTGGCTTATAGAAGTCATGCCTACCTTTTAATTTATATACAAAGTCAATCAGACTGAAATCATTATTGTAACTAAAAATATGCTGTGACGCATACATATACCGTAGATAGTTTTGCCTTCTCACTTCTTTATCGTCAGCGTTTACGAATGCTCCATCTATGTCTTCTTTATTCTTAAAATATGAACGATCATATACCGACAGCGCCAGTTCTGGCGACAAAGGCATAGTCAACTCACCACCATATTGTGCTAGCCCCATAAACATTGGTCTTACATTTTCCACATGTGGCGAAACTACTATTGGAAAGTCTGAAGTATAAAAATCGTTGCCCTTACTTATCCAAAACACAAAGATGTTGTTGGCTATTGCATTAGCAAACATCATCAACGTTTCATTATCCAGATAGGATAAATTAGCATGCAGCGCAGGCTTTTCGCAGGTCGGATTTATCTTTATTTTTTTATAATCATCATTGTTCGTTTGCTTAGCCATCAACTCTTTCATCATATCTATACTTGCTCTTTCCATACGAATATAGTTATCAACTAAGGTATCTCCAATTTGAGGTAAGCGAAAATACTGTGTTACAATATGCAGTGCAAGTTCTTTTTTTTCATAGAAATTAAGTGTGTAGTGATCTTTTCCTGTCACCCACTCTTCCTTGATTTCATTTATTTGATTTAAAAGCTGTATATAAAGTGGTTCAACAGTATGAGCAAAATGATCTGTTTCTATAGACAGTCTGTTTATCGTACAATTACCCTCTTCTTTGTTTCTTTTCACGAACTCTTCAGAGAACGTGTAAATATCATCTTCACAACATACTGACATCAGTGATGCATTGTACTTCTTACTATGTTGTTTGTCGTATGTATAGATGCTCTTCTTGTTGTTGGAGAATTGTCTCAAATAGCATCTGGGTATATAATGCTGTTTCATGACTTACATTTAGGATGTAACTTTTTCAATATTATGGCGCACTCGACAATCACTATGAGCTGGTGTGTCTATGTTACTCAATACTTTTCACTTTCTCACAGAAATGTTTTAGTTCGTTATCTTTAAGTAATAATTCCGATGGGTCCAAATGGGCTATAATTCCTGGAGCATGTCGTAACTTTCCATATTTCAAATCGCGCACCTTACCCGTTGCGCTCTTTTTTGTTTTTTCTTTTGGAGCAAACACCTGTCGAAGAATTATTCCCAACAGGGACGATGCTTTCTGTTGCAAACGTTCAATATCCTTGTCTTTAATAGAAGGGTGATTTGCTAAAGGATAATCTTGTCCTGGTTTACGGGTTAGGTTCTCGTCATCCGCCCATAGTTCAATGGCTTTTGGTTGTTTCAAGAACCAGGCCTCCATTTCTTGAATCCAAAAGCTAACATGCTCAGCCTTGTGATGTGGCATTTCAATTCCATTATCCGACAGACTTTTAAACCATTCATCCCTTAACTCTGGTTTACGATCAAGATCTACATACAGGTAGTTCTCTTCATCATCCTTTGCATTGATGAACTGTTTTGCGGCCTCTTTATAACCAGCACATTTCTTTACCACAATGCTGATATCATTGCGGTTTAGTGCTCGTTGCATAAAACGATTCAATTCCTCGCGTAAAGCCTCGGAGTTATTGCTCGTTGTGGCATCAACATTTCCGTTGATTACACCACCCTCCACATATACATTGACTACCATCTTTTGCCGCCAATCTCACCATTTAACCATAACTGACCAGGAAGTAAATCATCCTTGCTGTCTTCGAAATCTTCTTCGCTATAAAACTTAATTTGAGTTTCGTTCCTATCATTCTTTTCGAATACTAATATGTCGTCCAATTCAAAAGCATTCAATAAAAGAGCTGAGTGCGTTGCCACAATAATCTGTGACGTCTTGGCGGCACTCTTCATCATTTTTGCCACAGAACGAATCATATCTGGATGCAAGCATGATTCCGGCTCGTCAATGTCTATAAGTGAGCCTCTGTCTGGATTGTAAAAGATACTTAGCAGAAGCATATACTTTAATGTGCCGTCTGACATATGAAGAGCGTCTATTGCGTGCGACAAGTTTTTCTCACGAAGTGACAAATACAACCTACTTCCAAAGAAATTATATCCAATTCCAGTAAAATTCGGATTTATGTCACTCAGACATTCCCTTATCTTCTCATATTGAAACGTATAATTGTTGTTAAGGTTGCTTAGTAACTGACTTAGATTCTCACCAGTGCTTATTAATCGCTTGAGATCATTGGCTTCAGCAGGTTGACGGACTTTGTCAAAATTAAACTTGGAATATCCTGCAATTGCATTAATGGCCTCTCTTACGACAAATGAAGGCAAATATCTTTGAGGGTCTGTAATCTGTCTTAATGCCAATTCCTGTGCAGACAGCATACCTCCGTCATATTTTTCTACCTCTATGGTACCACTCTTTTTACGAACAGATATTTGTCCGATACCATTACGAAATTCAAGATATACGAATTTCTCTTTTTTGCATCTGCTATCTTCGGAATAAAGCGTTTCACAGAGAGAGTAACTTGTGCCATCGCCAATCGGAAATACAGTTATTTTGTAATATACGTCATTCTTAAAAGGAGAAGCGGGAACGATCTTTTTTAAGACATCAGCATCGAATACATAAGTTATACTAAAACAATCGGGCTTCTGTTCGCCACAAGCATTAATTATTGCATTGTATGTGCCCCATTGTCTGAACAATGCCGATAATCCATTGCCAGCAATGCCTTCGTGCAGCAAAGTGAAAGCATTTAGAAAAGAAGTCTTGCCACTTCCATTAACACCCACAAGGATATTAACTCCAGAGTTTAATTCTATTTTGTGTTCTCCTTTAAACGAGAAGAAATCACGGATAATTAGTTCTTTTATCATATGATAACAAATAATTGTTTGTGAACTCATTAATTGAAATAAATTCACGCAAATTTAACAATTTGCTTGCATATACAACGGAAAGTGATGTTAATTCTTTTTAAAGGCGATGATTTCTATGTTGATTAGTGTTTGGATTAACCAGAATATTATTAATGTTTGTCAGTTTGCCCAGATATAACTTCACTTTCCTCTACCATAGCTTGCATTATTTCCACACAAGCTTCACTGAGAGGTTGGTTTGTCGTGCCCTCAGCCACATGTTTATTTGCTAATTTGCCCAATATGCGATTAAGGTCACCTGAACCGTCTGTGTCTTCCATAACAAACGAAACGCTGTCATTGTTATCTTTTTCTAATCTAAAATAAACTGCCATATTGTTGAATATTAAAATGTTTTTTCTTGCTTTTTGATTGATTTTCTTGAAGGTTTAAAACCGCACTTTTCCAAGTTGACTATTCATAAGAAAAGAACAATGGACAAATCAGTTTTTATATGCCTTGTAAAGGTACTTTCAGTAGTCAATAATTGGGATTTTGTAAGTTTGCTTATAGACGCATATCTTAATGATATTCCTTATTGTGAAACCATTATGCGAAACGCATACGGGATGATGATACATTTAAAGTGTAGACTCATAAAAAAAACTAAGCTTACCATTCAAAGAATTTGCCGCCATCATCGCATGTCTTCTCCCAATCGGATTTTCCCCAAGAAGAACGCCTTGTGCGTCTTTTCTTCTTTTTGTTGCGCTTTGAAGAGATATACAAGAGCGCGATTATAATAAGTATGACTTCCATCGTATATTAATTTAAATTTGATAGTTGTTCTGATATGAATTTCAATAGTAACATTGGATTGAAGAACTTCCCTTTTTCATTTCCCCATCTACACGAGATGTGAAGGTGGGGACCAGTAGTCCTCCTTCCAGTATTGCCACTTATGGCTATGACTTGTCCAGCTCTAATGCGCTGTCCTGCTCTTACCAAAATCTGGGACAGATGAAGATAAGAACATACACACGCACCGTGATTGACAGTAATATAATACCCTCCATTTGTTGAGTAAGATGTTACAGTGACTACTCCTGGCAGCATAGAATACACTTCTTCATACTTTGCTTTTAGGTCAAGACCACTGTGCATACGGCTACTCTGTCTGTTCATAGGGTCTTTCCTAATGCCAAACGGAGAATTGATTTTGATAGACTTCAGTGGCAACGCAACCATCGGAACATACATCTTCATGCTGTCTATTGGTGGTTTTATCATATTATTGCAATCTGTCATATCGTCAATGTCATCATTCTCCAGATGTTTTTTCGTTGCTTTTCTTGACTTGTTACAGCCAGTTCCAATAGTATGGAATGGTGAAACAATATCAACTTGGGCCATGCAGTCGGAATGAACAAACAATCCAACTGCCATAGCGAAAATCAGAAGACAGTTTCTCTTGTACAAAGATAATGAAAATATATTATATATCAAAATGTTGAGCATATTATTTGTGCGCGAAATTTTAAACAAACCTTTATGATGTTTGTTTGAGTTATAATATATTGAGCGTTATTTATTAAAAACGTTCTTGTATAAGTCCTTTGCAAGTTGCGCTACTTTGGAAGTATATCGAGGGTCTTCCGCATATCCGATTCGTTTGAGAAAATTCAAGTAGTTTCCTCCCTTATACCTATACTGTATCATCTTCCCATACCCCACCACACTATCTTCCCATCTTTCAAAGCGATAGTAATCCCTATTCTTACTGGCATACAAGCCGAATAGGTTGTTGTATTCCTTACAAACCCTGCTGCTAAAATTACCAGTTTCCAGCATTGCTTGCGCAAGAACAAATAATTTGTTTGAGAGACCTACTTCAGTTATTACGTCAGTCAAGTTCTTCAGATTAAGTTCTCTTGGGTTCCATTGGCGATAGCTGTGTATTCTTTTGCTGTTACCGACTGATGGAACACGACTTGTGGTTTTTCTTAAAGATATTTCTCGTTCATATCTTTCTATCAAAGATTTCAACTCTTCAATAGAGTAAGATGATTGCTCTGTACTGGCATTCTGTTCTGGCAGTACAGGATTCAATGGTGACGAAATGCTGTCATTCGGATCGTCATGGTGTATATTCTTCACGCTTGTTCTCTTTAAATTCGTATTACTCAATGAATAAAATTGTCCAGATGCAACTTGTGCGATACAAGCAGCGTTGAATGACAATAAAACTATGATTGCTGATGTGAGTATTCTTTTCATGTTGCAAAGATAAATTATATGGGCGTTACATATAATAAGGTAATCTTATAATGCGCAATATATTGAGCAATATAGCTTTATTGGTTCTATTCGACGTGATGAATAGAACCAATGAATGAAAAATCATACAAATCTCAATGGATTGAGCGCAATTCTATATAAGTGAGCATAAACGAAAGTAACTTTGCTAAAGATTACATTCACAAAAATACGTTTATGACGAATAAAAGATTTCATAGGGACGAATATCCATTTGACATTCTCGGTGAGTTCGGACTCACTGAGAACATGATTTATGACCTCCCTGATTATGTTCACGAGAACATTGAGATGGGTGGAATGTCCCCATTATTACCCATATCAATCAAGCAGCCGTTTGGTTGCACTCACTGCTACGCCAAATTCTGCCTCATAGAAGTAGAAGATGGTATAGATGTGTTGTTTTCGCCAAAACTGAAGGAAGCGGACCTTTCAAATTTCTTGAAACAAGACCGACAGTTGCTTCTGGAAGGAAAGACCATCGTTTCAGAAGTGGAGGAAGCCGTCTTGCTGGATGATGGAACGGAAAACAAAAGAAAGGTAAAGGCATTTGTCCAATTGGATAAAGAGACAAACAGCGTTGTCTATGCCCCTACACAGATTATTGGCCGAAACCTGCAGACTGTCACCAATGAGTTTGATCTATCGGAGAGTGAGCTTCAAGGATTTTGGAAAGGTGAACTGGTCACTACTGAAATGTCCGATGAGGACAAAGTGACAGCCAATATCACCATAGGTATAGACCTCTTTTCAGAAAAGGGTGTGGTCTTAATTCCTGGTGGTGCAGCACAATGGAAACGAGTCGTTCATAAATCCATGCCTGAATACAATTTTGGCAATGATGGATGTTGGGTTAACAGACATGGAATGTTGGAGTATGTTCCAGAGGAGAATTTCACACAAGACATTTTGGAAGCTCTGGAAAGACAAGCGCGTCAATCTGGTATACCTAAGGAGAATCTTCAGAACATTTCTGTCGGACATACCTTCTCAAATGGTGAAACATACGATGATGCCCGACAAATCACAAGATAAACCAATCATTAAATTAAAATAAAATGCCAATGAATTATCCCGATTATGACACCCTACGTGAAGAATACGAAGCAGGGAACATCACTGCTGTTGATTTCGTATTACAGCAATCAGATGAGGTAACAGAAGACTATCACCAGTTCTGCAAGGACGAGGGACTTTCACCAACCTCCGTAGAATCTGCAAAAGCCTTCATGGACTTTCGTGAAGAGCTTTTTGAAGAGAGTATCAGCAACTAATCACTTAAACAGAATCGACTATGAGCATCCGTTCAGAATCTATGCCTTATCGTGGAGAACTCTCGTACCAATTACAAGACCTTCTCCGCAGAAATGGTATGAAAGCCCAACTTGTCGTAGAGCAAGACCAATACAAGTTGTTGGTACAGGGGCATGACTCTCCTTTGTTGGAATATCCCATCAACGAGAAGCAGTTCAAAGCTCTCGCTGACGGTGGAACCAACTATGTCAACAAGAATGCCTACAAGACGTTTAACAACATCGTTGGAAAGGATTTCGATATGCCGTCATCCTATGTGGCAGCAAGAAATGTCAACGGTCGTGTTGCCATGGGACTTCATGGTTATAGAGAAAGATTCTATGAGCGCCATCCCAATATTCCGCCACACGCCTTTGGGAGGGATTTTTTAGGTTGGACACCAAGAATGCAGGAAGGTTTCCATTTGCGTAGAATGAGCGGCGTTGCCGTTTCACCGATGGTTGTAGAACATTCCGATGGACGTTTACGTCCTGGAGAACTCAAAAGTGGCAGTTATGGTTATTACTACAAAGGTGATAGCAAAAGTCAGAGTGTGGATCCACTGAAAGATATGCAAACCTACTTTCCTGCGGTTGTAACACGTCCAAGACCCCAAGAGCCAGCCAAACCATACAAGGAGCTTATAACCTCAAATGTTTATTTCACAAATGAAAAGTGGCAAGAAGTGCTTTCATCCCATGGTATCATTGTGGATGCCGACAAAAAGACACTGACTGTACAATCCAATGGTACACAGCAGGATTTCATTTATGACCTGACAGACAACGAAGTAAAGAAACTGACAGACAATTCGTTGAAGAGCACTTCTCTCAACGAGCGTCTGAGCATCTTGAACAATGCCATCAGTGGAGACTTCAAAGACAAGGTAACGATGGATATGCTCAACAGCAAAGAGCGCATCTCTATCACATTGAAGCCAGAAGTGGAAGAGTCTTGCCGCAAACAACTTCAGGAAGATGTGCAAGTTATCAGTGACCCATTGGAAAATGAGCAGCATTTTGCACCGACACTAAATCCAGAACAAGGTTACGCAAATGGCAAGGACCTTGAAGCCATGAATGAGCGTAAGGGGTGGTATCGTGAAGGTAAACATGGCCGTGAAGTTGAAGTCGGTGATATTTGGGTGGAAAAGGTTCCTTCAAAAGTTCAACAGGAAGCCAAGCAACCTCAAAAAGATCAAAAAGACGACGAGAAGTTCACCTACCGTATGAGTGCGGTCATCAATGGAGAAGTTATCACGCATGAAATCAGCAAGAAGCAATACGACAAGTTCATGGCCGTGGATGACTATCAACGCCAACGCATGATGTCAAAGATATTCAATGAGGTTGACATGAAAACCAGACCGGAAATGCGTCAAGGGTTCAACTTGGGAGCATTTCTGGGTGCCGGACTTACAGCAATGAGTGAAGCAACCTACCTTGGTGCAGACATCGCACACAATGTTGAGCATATCAAGCATCCCCATCCATCCACAGAGATTCACCAAGAAGTTCATGGTAGTGGACGCATATATGTCAAGCCGGGAGTTGACTCACCGCAGGATATTGCAGAAAGAGCTTTTGAGGCAGGGCTCAACGTCGGTGCGCACAGCCACGGTATGGGACATGGAAGATAAACAACTTAAAATATAAAGCAATGAGCAAAAAGAAAAAACAACAGTATAGCGTATCTCCAGAAGAGATTCTGCTTATTGAGAAAGACCTTGGAGTGAAATTTATCGATTTCAACAAGGGCATCTTCAAATCCAATGGTGTTGTCTGGAAGCCGGTGAAAAACGGAATCGAACTCCTATGTGCAGCTTGGGATAATGTTCCGATGTTACAAATCTCATCAGGACGTTCCACATGCCAATTCGTTCCTTTGGAGTGGAAACCATAAAATGCAGTCAAAGTAACTAACTATAATTTTGGCAGACCAATTATCATACGACGATTTCAAGGCACGGATTGACATCCAAGACGTGTTGAAGGACGCAGGCTATCACTTCTATCGACGTGATGGCTTGCGCTATCCCTCATATGTACGTCTTGACAGCAATGGAGGCCGGGTCAGAGGTGACAAGTTCATTGTGACAGCAAACGGAAAATGCTGTTTCCAACCGCCACAGCAGAAAGTGTACAATGTCATTTCTTTTATCACGGAGCATCCAGATTTCTTTCAGGAATACCATGCCGGTATCAATCCGCATCATCTTGTAAATCTTGTCTGTAACCGTCTACTGAACAATCCAATAGAATACGATATGCGCAACATCATAGAACCCAGACATAACGTCAAGCCTTTTGACATTAAGGATTACACAGTCCTAAAATTCAAAAAGCACGATATGGAGAACATCAAGAAGTTCTATCCATTCTTCAAGAGTCGCATGATAGATATTGCCACTCAAAAAGCCTTTGGCTCATCGTTCATGCTTGCCACAAGACAGGCTTCGGAACAGAAAGGACGGTATTTTAAAAATTTATCCTTCCCACTGTACTTACCAGGGCAGACTGTCGTTGTCGGTTTTGAAGAAAGAGGCAAGCCACGTCTTGACGGCACAAGCGGCTACAAAGGAAAGGCTCTTGGCAGCAATTCGTCTGAAGGGCTATGGATAGCAAGTCCTAATGGTACGGAACTGAAAGATGCAAAAGATGTCCTGTGGTTTGAAAGTGCCTATGATGCAATGGCATATTACCAACTATGCGCACACAAGGACAAGTCACTCGCCGATGCGGTTTTCCTCTCAACTGGCGGTAACCCAACCGTCATGCAGTTCCGTGGAGTAATCAAAGAAGCTCAGAATGCCTGTCATCACTTATGTTTCGACAATGACATGGCAGGAAAACAGTTCGTTTTGAATTTCAATACGGAACTTAAACACGTCAAGGAAAGCATCCCTAAATATGGTGAAGACATGGCGGAATACATGGACTCGCTTATGGATAAAGACAACTTTCTGTCAGGTGATGAAGATTTTTTGCCTGATGATGTTGGCAAACTATATGGCAAGTATGAAACGGAAGCGGAGGAATACATGTCCATGAAATACAGTGGACTGTGTTATGAAGGCGATGTCAAAGACCAATTGGATAAAGCCAACCGCTTGCATAAAGAGTATGTCAACAAGATGAAAGAGAAGCTATGTATCGGAAGTGAGCAGGGGCAACTCAAAGACCTTGGCACATATGACATCCCAGATTGGGCTATCTGCGCTATTGAAAATGGTGACTATGAAGGATTGACAGAGGAAGAGGAAACACTTGTAACGGAGTTCCTTGAAAAGCATTTCCCTGAAGGTTATGTGTCAAATATAGACTTTGACAATTATAACGAGTTCAATCTCTATCCTGCCTTTGGCACGAGAAACAGCAATGCTTTGGTCAGTCATGGAGAGTCACCATATGAAGCGGTAAAAACTTACACCGTACAGTTCTTTCATCCTACACAACGTGAGAGTTATGCCCTGCCAAACCTTACTGTTGTCCGTGAAGTCCCCGAAGACGGAAGCAAAGATTGGAATGACCAACTTATCCGTCAAGAAGATGAGCGTATTACACAAAGATGTAGAGACAGCGATGATGAGAGGACTATAAGTGCAGGAATTGACCTTAACAGCGACGGTGAGATTGAAATCAGCGAGAGTGATGAGAAGAAGCACCGTCACAATATAGGCAGATAATATGAGCATATCATATCCATCCATAAGAATACATCCTTCAGTGATGCAGTTCTACACAGAAGAAGGAATGACCATTGCCAGTGTTATTGTCCTGGTTGCGTTGGCAGGTTATGACGGTCTCAATCCAAGGTGGCTGCCACCTTATATAATAGGTGTAGCCGTCATCTTAATCCTTTACTTGCTCTATCGGTATCTGTATGTGACTCGAACTGTATATGTAATCACATCGGAGCAGTTGAAATACGAGTGTGGAGTCTTCTCTTGTAGCAGGGATTTCATTGAATTGTACAGGGTCATAGATTACAGTGAGCAGCGTTCCTTCCTCCAGATGTTATCGGGTATTAAAACAATCAGCATTTATAGCGGAGATAGAACCCACCCACGTCTTGACCTTGTAGGCATTAGCAATAAGGTGGACCTGATTCCCACGATACGAGAACGAGTTGAATTAAACAAAAAGCGTCACAACATACATGAATTTACGAACACATAAAACATTCCGCAAATTGGAAAATCGTTTGTTTCCCTTTGGTAAAGATGATGCCAACGGTAAATGGCTCATTGTGTCTGTTGTTGCATTGATACTGCTGTTGATAACAAGCAGCCGAACATATGGGCAGGTTGTAACCTCGAACCCTGGCGAATACACAATCCTCGCTACTGGCAACAATCTCATTAACGGAACCGTCAAGTCGGAAACCCAAGCGCAACGTAATACTGCACTGGCGCAAAATGTGATGGCAGGAGAATTTACCAAGATGAAACAATGGGAGAAAGATTATAACAGTTATCTGAAAACTGCCACAAACTACGCTTCCGCATTAAAGGCAGCTACGCACATCTATGATGATGGCGTGCGCATATTGCTGACACTTGGAAAACTAAGAAAAGCTGTCAACAACAACCCACAAGGTATAGCTGCTACTGTAAGCATGAACAATCTCTATATGGAAACAACTACAGAAATGCTATCGGTGTTCACGTTGTTAAAGGATGCCATTGCCAAAGGCGGATCAACCAATATGCTCACTGGAGCCGAACGTTCAAAAACCTTATGGGAACTGGAAGACAAACTGTCCTCATTTTCACATAAGCTGCATTTGTTGTATATCAGTATACGTCATTATCGGATGAGTGATGTTTGGAACCGAGCTACAGCAGGAATGATCGAAAGAGACAAGCATGAAGTGGCATTGCAGTCATTGTCACATTGGAAGCGTTATGCCAAGGAAGTTTCACTGTATTCAAAGTAGCGTATGAAGACCATTGTATTACCCATATTACTTGGCTTACTCGTATGGATGAATCCTACAAGAAGCTATGCACAGATGGATCCTGTCTTGACTGGTATGATTATCGACTACACCAACAAGGCAAAGTCGCAATACAACTCACAGTTGAAAACTATGGCAGCAGAAACCGAGGGACATGTATGGCTGAAGCAGGAAGTGGAGAGTACAGCCAACTATCAGAAGCAGTTTGACAACTATCTGAATTCCTTCCGTAGCATCATCTCATACGCTGCACAAACCTACGGTTTCTATTATGAGATCAATCATCTGTGTGAGAACATGAACAAGTTGTCTGCACAGATTGGCAATGCGCCGACAAATGCCGTGGCCGTAGCCTTGCACAACAAGCGTAACGACATTTATGTCAGCATCATAAACAAGAGCGTCGGCATCGTCAATACAATCCGTCAGGTGTGTATCAACAATAAGATGACCGAGAAGCAACGCATAGAACTGGTGTTCTCTATCCGTCCTCAGCTAAAGGACATGAACTATCAGTTAGCAACATTGACCAAACTTATCAGATGTACGAATATGGGACTTGTGTGGCACAACATTGAATATGGCTCCTTGCCACATAGAACTGGTAAGGCAGGAATTATAGAAGACTGTCTGAGTGTGTGGAGAGTAAATGCAAAGAGTGTAAAACCTAAAAAATAAAAAGATATGGGTTGGTTATCATTAGCGACAAAAGTAATACCTACGCTCTGGCGAGGTGGCGTAAAGGCAACATCAAAATTATGGCAAGGAGGCAGCACTGTTGTTTGTGCCGCCGCAAAAAATCCTAAAACCACAATGGTCACGGGAGTGGCAACGTTTGCCGGATGGCGTAAGTTGTCCAACTCGGATGAATCCTTGGGTACAGCTGTAGGTAAGACCCTTCGCAGCGGAACTGACAAAGGAGGAAACTTCGCTCATGATGTCGTAAACGGCTACACAGGTGACAATACCGTGGAGCAGGTAAAGGATACAACAAAAAATGTCATTACGGAAATCAAAGAAACTGCAACGGAAACCAAAGGGCTGTTAGGTTCATTAGGTGACACATTGAAAGGAATAAGCTCATTTCTTGGTGATATGTTCGGAGAAAACGGTGCCAATATGTTCAGTAATTTCTTTCACAACCTTGGTTCTGGAAATATCTCCGGTTTGGGAATCGGTGCTTTGATTGCCTCTGCCTACATGATATTCGGTCGTACCGGTCTTCTCGGGAAAATAGGTGGTGCGTTAATGGCGATGATGATGATTGGCAGCAACTCACATCATCAGACACAGACTATTGCGCAAAATGAAAAACGTGAGGAAATTCAAGCTGAGCAGCAACGCCCAAACATGCACAGATAATACAAGTAACATTAGTAATATCATTTATATAGGTAATATGAAAAAGACATTAGCTTTATTGGGAGCACTTCTGTTGACGAGCCAAGCCTTTGCCGACAGCATTACGGATGGCATCGGAACTGCCGGCGATGCGATTTACAGTTACACGCCCTATGTCCAGGCATTGGGCTATGTCCTTGCCAGTATCATCGGTATCATTGCATCGTTTGTCATCTATTATGCAATAGCCAACAATGAAAGGGATGTGAAGAAGCGCATCCTCACATGGGGAGGAGCATGCGTCACAATGCTTAGCATGACCATTGCCTTACCTAAATTCTTTGACTATCAGGAATCCGGTCTTCTTGCAGGAAATGGCAGTTCGTCTGGTGGGTCTAATGGAGAGTTTGCAGGAGGTGACAAATGGGGAAAGATAGATCCGACCATTCCCGACTTAAACTATCCGCTTTGGAAACCAGATGATAAGTTTGAGTTTAAACCTTACCCTGGTGGTTTTCAAGTCAATCCCAATCATAAATATTAATAGAAATGGAATACACGCAGTCAATGAACCTCGTTTCTCCAAGCGGTTATGCCATGCCTTTCGAGTTGCCTGAGACAAGTCCTTTGGAAATCACTCTTGGCTATGGAAAGCAACAGCACCCTATAACGGGCAAGGAATTTTTCCATCATGGTGTTGACTTTAAAGTCACCCCACACACATGGTTAAAAGCACTTGCCACTGGTGTAGTGTCTGGCATAGCCAGTGACCGAGAAAAGGGTTTCAATATAACCGTAAACTACCGTAACTATGCAGAAGGCTCCAATGCTGTCTATGATGTGACCTACTCCCATATCAAGGAATCAATCTGTAATTTCGGCAAGAATGTCAAGGCAGGAGACAACATCGCCGTTTGCGACGGCACACTCCATATCGAGGTACGTTTCAACGGAGAGGAGGTAGACCCTATAGAGTTCTTAACAATGGTTAGGGACAATCTTGTTGTTCTGGAGCAACAAGATATACAAGGCAATAACCCTGAGATAGCAACTTTGGATTTTGATGTGTCTACACCGTATGACGCACAGCAGCCGGAAATAGACCAGATGTATCAACGTTTCTTCGGCAAGTACATGATGGACTTGTTGCTAAACCGATACAAGGTGCCTGGTGGAACAGAGAAAGTACTGCGTGATGTCTTGGTGGAGGGAGCGAATAGCGGAGCCTATTACGAACATGCACCCAGTATGCTCAATCCATTAGGGTTGGGAGCTCGGAGCTTGGGAATTATCGGACGCATCCAGACTATCCTTACGCATGACTTCCTCAACTATCTTGCCCTTATGCACGGAGTGTTTCTTTCAACGATGAGCGAGTTCGAAAAAAAAAAGCTGCTGATGACGCAATAACCAGTCAAGGCATCATCGATCCCTTTGCAAACTTCGAAATAGACATACAAAGTTTCGATATACAGCGCACAGTCAGTGTCTATCCGGACAAGGACGGCATAGTATGGTGGACAAAGGCGTGGTTCAACGGCAAAAAGAAAGGTGAACGGGCTGTTGAAATCAACCGCCAATTGGCTATCAAGTTCATTCATGACATCATAGAGAAGGACGAATGGTTGGAAGAGTTCTTTCCTCGTCAGATGGAAGTCCTCCATGCTGCCCTCGCCCAAACACGAGACCAAGTGATCAGTCAATTAAGACAATCATTCATATAATCATGGCATCAACGAATAACAAGCAAGACATATTCACCGTGAAAGTGATACCCATCATGAAGAAGGTTCATGATGAGTTGTGCCATAAACGAGCAAATGAGGTTGAGAAACATAGCTCTTCATGGCTTGCATTTATGGCAGGAGCAGCAGGGCCGGATGGAGGTTCGGCAGCCACTGACACATACAATAATCGTCTGAATCAGACTGGTGAATGGAACCGCAAGACTGTTGATGACTATATCGGCATGGTCAAGGATGAGCTGAAAAGACAGCACATAACAGTAGATGCTGTCATGGAAAAAAAGATGATAGACTATCTTGTCCAACGGCAAATGCCCAAGTCTAGTGCAGATTACATACTCCGTAAAGCTGCGGAAGGATGTATTTTTTATTCTCCTGAAAGAGTCAGAGCCACTTCACTACAAGACCACATCAACAAAAAAGCAGAAGAGAAGTACAATCCCTCGCTGCTTGAAGATGCAGCCGGAAACATTGGTTCTTGGCTCATAAACGCTGCTACCACATGGGGAGCTGGTGGTTTCTTTGGACAATTGGCAATAGATGCTGGTACCGGACTTGTCGGGCACACATCACAAGGCCAGCAAAAGAATTATGTAGACCAGCAGAAACAACAGGCAAAGAAGGACGTTGCTGCAGTCAGCAAAAAGAAAGCAAGTGTTCCCATATGGATGCTCGATCAAATGGGATTCAAAAGCCTCGCTTATGCTACGGGCAGACAGTTAATCATGGCATTGGATTGGGCTAATAAGAATGGCCAAAGATACAGAGCCAAGGTCAATCAAGCCATTAATGCAGGAGAACGGACGGTGAAGTCAAATGGCAAATCCACTATGATGTCCGTTTCTGATGCCACTTTTCGTGCTATGGAATACGAGACCTTCGCCAAGACAATACAGAAAGAACTCTCCGATCGCAAAAATGGTAAAGATGCAGTGCATTATTCCAATATAGCGGAAGCAGATGAGTCTACAACATACACGACAAATGCCAATGAAGTGGAGGCCACGCAAGCAACAATGTCAGGTGCTCCTACTGGAGAATACGCAGGATGGGACAGCTTGATTGGTTCCATGGGAATGGGTGGTATGGGGGACACCATGCAACATATGGGAATCACACTGTCCATGCTGCCAGATATGTTAGTCGGTGTATTTACGGGAAAGACAAGGTCTATAGGGCTGAACAAGGAAACAATGATGCCTTTGGCGGCCCTTGTCAGTGGAACATTCATCAGTAATCCTTTGATGAAGATACCGCTCATGTTGTATGGTGGTGCCAGTCTGTTCAATACTGTTGGTCAAGAGGCTCTTGCCGAGTATCGGAAAGAGAATGGCGAGCAACCGGTCTCTCGCTATAAGCGGTATGCTGATGAAGTGCTTGACAAACGATTGAAGAATCCACAGATAGAAGGTAACGTGTTACTTGTTGACATGGATAACGTTCCTCGTCTTGTCACTTTACCGCAATCAGTTATCGAAGCATACAATGAGGGAGCCTTGACTGTAAACACGATAGCCAATCGTATACTATCAAATGCGGATCAGTCAACCATGTCTAACAGACAAGGCATGCACAATGTATCTGAACGCTATGAGCAGACGCAGGATAGAGAGCAAGTCCGAGGAATACGCTAAGAACAGGAAATAATAATGATAAAAAAACAAATGATACGATAATATGGCAGAAGAAAACATCAACAAAAAAACAGGTGCAGAGCGACAAGCGGAAGTCTTAGTTGCAGCCCTTGAAAGAGCTAACAAGAATGGAGGCACCTTGCTTAATGCAGGGCAAAAGGCGATGCCTCAGTTCTATGACAAGACATTACGGATTACTCCAGTCAATGCGCTTATCATGGCCATGCACAGTGACAATGGCGAGTTCAAGACCAACAGCTACACGATGTTCAATGAAACCCATGACCGCAGTGAGGCCGTTAAGAAAGGACAGAAAGGAGTCCCTTTCGTTTGGCAGAACCTCAACCAGTACGTCAACAAAGACAATGCGGAGGATAAAATCAGCCGTGCAGAATACAATTCTCTCGCAGATGCAGAAAAAGCGAAGTACAAGGTTAATCCTCGTGAGGATGTGTATACGGTCTTCAACATCGACCAAACCACTATGTCCCATGTTCATAAGGAAGAATACGCCAAGCAGGTGGAGCAGTTTGGATCAAACAGACCGACAGATGAAAAGCTCCTTCGAATGGAAGTCAACAAGTTCATCCAAAGTATGAAGGACAATCTCGTCCCTATCCGCAAGGATGCCACTGGTATTGCACATTATGATAGCAAAAAAGACACATTACACATCCCTGCTCAGAAGGATTTTCCTTCGTATGCAGACTATGTGCAAGAGGTAACCCGGCAGATTGTTCATGCGACTGGAGTTCCACAACGCTTGGGACGAGAAGGACTTTCCGTCGATGGCGTAAAGACACCGTCAGAAGTACAGCAACATATGGAAATGCTTGTGGAAGAGCTTGCGTCTGCACACAGAATGCTTGAATTGGGCATGACAGCAAAGATGCGTCCGCAGACCGTTGAACTGTTACCGAATATCATTTCCGAACTGAAAGCGGATCCGACGATGGCGCAAAAGGTCATCCATGACGTGAACCGCACAGTTGGGATGATAAAGAAGGCTGAGAATGGAGAAAAGATCAAACTCATCGAGAAGCCTTCTGAAAAACGCCAACAGGCATGGGCTTCACAATTTCCTATCGACAAGGTTCTTACATTTTTCACACAAATATCAATGTTGAAGGACGATGAAGGCAAGTGGACACTTGCTGCAAAGCCAGAGAATGACCGAACTTTTGCTGTTCATCCCAGTCGTGAGGATGTCAGCCTGTATTTTGACATGATGAAGAATGACCATGATGAGACTCATGTGAATGAATTCAAAACCCAGTTCGCTCAGAAATACTACTCAGTAGTGGCAGCTAATCCCGAAAAGGAAGCCAACATCTTTAGAAGCAATGCCTCACAAGATGCGTTAGACCTTATCAGCAAGGTCAATGCCTTTAAGACAAAGGACAACAAAATTCTGCTTGTTGCCACCATCGGTGATGAGAAGCAGAAGTCCGTGCAGATAAGCCAGTCGCAATGGCAAAGAATGTGGCTTGCTGATGACAAGCAGAACTACAAGACACACCTCGCAGCCATTCTGTATTCTGATGTCCTTGCAGGAAAACTAGAGGAGATGAAGCGTTCTGTCTCTCCTGACGTGGAGGGTACTCAGCTCCATGAGGAGAATGAGCACCGTGAATACCACGAGGAGGAGAAACGGCAGCAACAGCAGATGTCGAATGTACCCCCGATTATCAAGCAATACAATGATTTGAAACAAAAGCACCCAGATGCATTATTGCTTTTCCGTTGTGGTGATTTCTATGAAACCTACAAGGAGGACGCGGTAAAGGCCTCCAATATCTTAGGTATCACGCTCACGAAGCACAGCAAGCGTATGGATGAGGAAGGAAAGCCGTTAAAGATGGCCGGTTTCCCATATCATGCCCTCGATACTTACCTTCCCAAGCTTATCAGAGCAGGAGAACGAGTTGCCATTTGTGACCAGTTGGAATTTCCAAGACAGAAAACCTCACAGCAGGAGGAAAACAAGCCAGAAGCCAAGCAAGAGGTTAAGGAAGTTGTCTCCGCTCAGAAAGAGGAGCGTCATGGTATGCACAGATAAAGCAGTATGATATGACATCATCAAGACAACAATACATAGAACGGTATGCAGAGTATGCTATGGAGCAGATGCGGCGATATGGCATACCTGCATCCATAACTCTTGCCCAGGGCATCATCGAGTCTGCCGATGGCAAAAGTACACTGGCAAACACTGCCAACAATCATTTCGGCGTAAAGGGAGCATATAATGGAAACTATGTCCTTGCTGACGATGACAAGCCAAATGAGAAGTTCAAGAAGTATGACAATGTTGGGCAAAGCTATGAAGACCATTCCAAGGTGCTCATGGCACAGCGATACCAGCAATATGTCAGAAATCTGTCTCCCGATGACTATAAAGGTTGGGCTGCAGGTATCAAGAAGGGCGGTTATGCGTCTGCAAGTAACTATGTGTCTACAGTGGTCAACGTCATCGAAGGTGCAAAGCTCCAACGTTTTGACAAAATGGTGATACAACAGATGAATGCCGAAGGAAAGCAATTCGGTGTTCAGTCCAACCCATTGTCAAACAATGAAGGTACAAAAGCCAAAGCTACTGGAATGAATTTGCCACAATCAAGTTACAGTATGCCAGTACAGCGCAGGGAGTTCATGCTCATTACTTCACCTTACGGTCAACGCGAAGATCCTATAAACAAAGGCAAAACGCAGATACACCACGGCATAGACATCAAGACCAATAAGGACAATGTCCTTGCCACAGAAAACAATGGCGTGGTTGTCGGTGTCGATCATCGAACTACAACTGGTGGCGGTAAAACCGTTACGGTGGAGTATGCTCGTGAAGACGGAACTAAAACAAGAGTGCAATACATGCATCTTAGTGAAATATCCGTCAAGAAAGGCGATACGGTCAATGCTGGTCAGAAGTTAGGCGTTTCGGGCAATACCGGCACACGAACCACTGGTGAGCATCTTCATTTTGGTGTCATTAACGTCTCGGCTGACAATAAGTTGCAATGGGTCAATCCAGCTGCCTACCTTGCAGAAATCAGTCAAAAGGGCAATCTCAATATCGAGGCACAACATAACGGAAAGAACATACTTGCCGAATACATGACTGCCGGAACGAAAGCTGTAAACACCGACGAGCAAACACCAGAAAACTGGATGAGTAAACTCCTCGGCTCTGAAGATGCAGCCCTCGGCATTGAAGGCGGAGGTGACAAAGGTCTCTTGGGAAACCTTATGCAAATGTTCATGACATTGCTTATGCTTACAATCCAGATGGAGAACAAGAGTAAGGAAGAAAAGATGCAAGCGGTCAGTGATGCTGTTATCAATCGTCATATTGACATCAGCAGCTTTGTCCCCAACCAGAAGTCTGCTGTATTGAGCATCAATGACAAAGGAAATGCGGTTCTTGTCGTTAATGATGGCAAGAAGGAATACTCCCATGATTTGACCAATGCAGAGAAGAACAGTATCTCCAACATTCTTCAAAGCGACACTGACGATACCACAAAGAGACAAAGGATAGGCTGCATTGTCAATGCCATAACATTCTCTTATCAGGCATCCAACAATTATGAGCAGATTGAAGCACAGCAACAATCCCAGCAACAGACCATTCAAAGAAGATAATAACAATCAAACTTACAAGATATGATTAAAGCAGAAGCAAATGTCATAGGTACGATAAAGCGCAGCGCAAATATTCGTACAGACAAGAACAACAATCCGTATTTGTCATTTGTAATGACAGTCGTTTTAACGGATGCTAAGACAACAAGTAAAAGCATCGATGTGTTTGTCTCGCTTCCAAACGCCAAGCAGGACGAGGCGCAGTCTTATGTTGAAGGACTGCGTGTGGCAGTAAACGGCAATTTGGACATCCGCAAGAAAGAAGACAATTTGAACTTCTATCTGACAGGCAACACCATAACTGCCCAGAATGTGGCTGAACTTGACTCTATTTCAGGTACACTCTCATTCCGTGGCTATCTGAAGAAAGAGAATATCTATCAGCAGAAGACAGACAAGAACGGTCATCCGTTCATCGTGTTCTCTGCCTATTCCTTGGAAAAGAACGGACAGGAGTATCTGAGCACATGGGTTAATTTCATGCGTTTCCCAGAAAAAGGCGCAGCAGTTGAGAGCATCATTCCTGATTGGATGCACTCCAAGGCACATGTGGACACAACCGGTGAATTGCAGGTTTCAGCCTACAATGACGTGGTAAGACTTTCTTGTCGTGTGCATGACATGACCGAATACATCAACACCCAACAGTAAAGCAGAGCGTATGAAAAAGAATACATACAATACCGATGGGCTTAGTGCGGAAGACCGCGCTTTGAACACCTTTGCGGAACTTATGATTGAAAAGATCCGCAACTTGCAGGAAGACTGGAAGAAGCCTTGGTTTTCACCGCAAGTAGCCCAACTGCCCAAAAACCTCAATGGTCGGAACTACAATGGTATGAACAGCATTGTTCTGATGCTCATGCAGGAAAAGAATGGATGGCAGACTTCCCGTTATGCCACCTTTGACCGCATTGTAAGTCTGAACTTCACAAAAGACAAGGATGGCAAGAAGGCAGCTGTTGACGAGAACGGCAACAAACTCCCTCGTGTTGGCATCAACAAAGGAGAAAAGAGCACCCCGGTTATGCTGACCACATTCACATGTGTACATAAAGAAACAAAAGAGCACATCAAGTACGACGATTATAAGCAGCTCACTCAAGACGAGAGGAACAACTACAATGTTTACCCAAAGTTACAGGTTTATAACGTCTTCAATCTTGACCAGACCAATCTCAAAGAAGCACGTCCAGAGATGTATCAAAAGTTCAAGGATGAAGCCGTTGGGCAGAGTCTGCGCACCACAGATGGTATGGTTGATTTCCCTGCTTTGGATGCCATGATAGAGAAAGACCTCTATGTATGTCCCATAAAGCCCATTCATGGGGACAATGCCTATTATAGCATCAGTAAAGACGAGATAGTCATTCCCGAAAAGGCACAGTTCATAGATGGTGAGTCCTTCTACAGCAATCTCTTACATGAGATGAGCCATGCCTCAGGTTCAGAAAACCGCTTGAACCGATTGGTTTCTGGTTCCACCTTTGGAAGTGAGTCATACGCAAAGGAAGAACTTGTCGCAGAGCTTACAGCCGCACTTGTCTCTTCACAGTACGGAATGGAGAAGCATGTAAAAAGTGACAGCGCCGCTTACTTGAAGTCTTGGCTTGACAGTCTGAAGGAAGACCCCAATTTCATCAAGACCTCTCTAATGGATGTCAAGCGTTCTTCCTCATTCATCAGTCAGAGGCTTGATGCTGTGGCGCAGCGTCTTGAACGAGACGGTTGGGAGGCTGATTTCTCGGACATCCGTGAAAAGAACAAGGCTTTCACTCCTGTTTTTGGTAACAAGGCTGAGAGACCGACTGTGTCAAATCAAGAAAATCAGTCTACACAAGAGCAAAGCAAACCCCAAGTCCAACATGAGGAGGTAGCAGCAAGAAGCACCGAACAGCCCCGATTTCATCGTTAAAATATATGAGCCGAACCCTAAATTAGAAGTGTTGTTCACAATATCAGAAGAAGAAGGAGCAGAGATGTATCTTGGAAATACACCAATAGAAGTTGATTTGAGTACAGCGATATATATGTTACAGCAGAAAGACAATATGCCAGAAGGGATGGCTTGGGGTAACTATTTCCCTGCTGTTATCAATCATACCAGTTCTGCCATAGCACGCAAACATCCTGATTTCCATGCAGCAAAACATGGAGATTATGATGCAGCGTTACGCTTGGTCAACGACTTGGTTAAGGATGACAAAGTTGGCTATATTGCAAGATGCTATCCCAACGCCCATATTGCTTATAATCACAAGATGCAAGACAGCAAGGTCAATATGATACCGGCTGCTTACGCTGCAAAATTCTCGGCAATAGGGATGGATGTAGAACATAATATCATTGCGGTCACAGACGTCTCCCATACCAATGCTTCTGACATATCAAGGATTAGCAAACGTGTACGTTTTGAAGGTGAGGTCAAGAAAGGGATAGACTATATCCTCTTGGATGATTTTATTACATCGGGTGCCGAACTTAGAGATATGAGGGACTACATACAAAGCAAGGGTGGTAATGTTGTGATGATGACCACATTCGGTCATGGCAGTTTCGGCAAACTCAAAGATATAAGAATAGACAACAGCCTTATAGAAAGACTAAAGGCATCGGGTATTACAGACCAAGATTTAAGAAAATATGGAATTGCATCAGAAATCAGGTGTCTTACCATCGGAGAAGCGGCAAAACTCTCCAGAATGGTTAACGCCAAAGCAAAAACAACAGTTGCACAACTCTGCGCAAGAGTTCAACGAACACACCAAGAATGCCCCAATCTGCCAGCAATGGAGAAAGAAGTTCCAAGAAATGGGGTTCAAGGTGTCAAAACTAAAGAGATAACAGAAAAAAGTAAAACAATCAAATTCAAATTATGAAGAAGTATGTATTCATGTTTCTGCTCAGCCTGACATCTATGGTGTCTATGGCAAGAGACAGTATTGTAACGGCACAGCAACGATGCCAAATTGAAGCAAGGGACAAAGCCGAGTTACTTGTTCCCATCACTCCGACTTATCTTGAAGGGGTGACAGTAACTTCTGGATGGGATAATAACTGGTTCGTGGAAGCAAAAGGAGGAACCTCCGCTTTCATCGGCACTCCTATAGGGTGTGGAGACATTTTCGACCGTGTTATGCCGGTGTTGCAAATCGGTGTTGGTAAGTGGTTCACTCCTGCCGTCGGTGGCAGGATTGGTTATCAAGGGATTAAATTCAAGAACGCTAACTTACAGTCTATGAATTACCTGTTCGTTCATGCAGACTTCATGTATAATCTCACGCACAACCTGCAGTGCAACGAGTATGGTTTGTCGAAATTTGATGTAATTCCTTACATCGGTGTCGGTATGATATACAACTCGTCAAACATTCCTGGTTATTTTCTAACGGACAATGTCCCTTCCGGCAACCATCCGTTTGCTTTCAGCTATGGTGTCGAGTTTCGCTATCTTCTTGCTGACCGTCTTCATCTTGTTGGTGAAGTCAGTGGTATGACAACACTGAAAAGCTTTGATTGCGTCGGTGCTTCAAGCAGATTTGGTGACCACATGGTCAGTGTCTCTGTCGGTTTGTCGTACACCATAGGCAAGAGAGGATGGAAAAAAGTCGTTGATGCACGTCCGTACATCAACCAAAACAACTATCTTCTGGAGAGATATTCGGAACACTCACAACAAGCCAATGCTAACAACAATATCGAAACACAATCCACAGACAAGAACAACTATAGTGGTCTTAACTCCCTTCGTTATAGAATGTCTTTAGAAAATGAGAACAATGATAGTTCTTTGGATAGTCTATCACAGAAGACAAAAGTAACCATAGGTGTTCCCATTTACTTCTATTTCAAGTTGAACACAGCAAAATTGGTGGACAAAACACAGTTGGTCAATCTTGATGAGATTGCAAAGATTGCTAAAGAACAAAACTTAACCATCCATATATCGGGAGCTGCAGATAGAGCAACTGGCTCAAACAAGCGCAACCGTTATTTAAGTATAGAAAGAGTTAGGTACATTGGTAAGCAATTGATAAAACGAGGCATAAGTAAAGATTCCATGAAAGCCACCAGTTTAGGCGGCATAAACCAATTTTCGCCGAAAGAAGCCAATCGTTTTAGCGTAATCTTGCTAACGCAATAGAACACACGTTTTTGATTAAAATAGATCTATCTGCAATTACTGCATCCAGATCTTTTTTGTGCCTATAAAATCAAGAAACCAGGAATAGAATGGCAAATAATTCCTCTTATGTGCGCAGAAAACGGAGAATATCCCCGTTTTGGGTGGGTGGATATCATCCGTTTTCAGCACTGAGGCCTGTTTGGCTCTGCTTACACTTGCTTGATGACAGGTATGAGGAGAAGTCTGTCATCATAACCTCGCAGTTGCCACTGGACAGATAGTATGACTATATTGCCGAACCGACTCTTGCCGATGCAATCATGGACAGGCTCATAAACTCATCGGAACATATCGAACTTAAAGGTGAGACTCTGCGCCATAACAGAAGACGTAGATAATACTGTCAGATAACGCTAGCTTGGGGTGCCTTGCGGTACCATCTGCAGGACATCCTTTGGCAGCGTGTATAGCGGACTTTTGGTACTGGTACCATCAAGCCGCTATGAGGTGATACCATGACTCCGCTCCGCACGGTACCAACCGACCGCTACAATGGTACCATTGGGGCGATATTCTCACCTATGTAGGGCAGGGTATGCAACTTTAATAGGGTCGTATCTCGAATGGCACCCAAAATAGGAACCGCCGTATGCGGAACCACATGTACGGTGGTGTGAGAGGTCGGAAAACGAAAGTAGGAAGAAACCTACTTCGTTTTCCTCCTACTCGATTAATCTATTATTATGTTCAACAGTGACATAGTATTGGTCACAACTTACATTTTTTATATGATATAAGAATGCCAAAAGATAATCCTACCATCTTTTGTTTAAAAAGCTATCGTAAAATAGTTCTACGAGCAAATATATAAGAACAATGGGATATGTCCATAACTTTTGCTGTTAAAATGCTTCCTATAACACAAAGTATAATGGTAAAAAGAGCATGCAAAATACCAGTATTATCGAAACCAAAATACATTACTGTGTATTTAGAAAGCATTGTAAATATTGGGTGAAAGATGTATATCGGCAATGTGTTTTTACCTATATATAATAACATGTTACATATTTTTTTATTGCTAGATAATTGATAAACTTTTGTAGTTATAGACAGAAAACATATAACACAGAACAGAACATATATTTCTCCCCAATCTCTCCACTCCGTATTGGTAAGAATAATTATAAATGGTATTACAGCCCAAAATGTTCCAATACAAATCTTTCTAAAATTCCCAACAAAAAGTCTGACTCCCACACCTATGAAATAGTAGATAGCGCTTTTTGCACTTAAAAAAGGGGTATATTGCGATAGCAACAACAGAAAGATTGCTAAAATTATGTAACGAACATAAACTTCATTAGACATGAGAGGTCCTTTTCTTCTAAAATTAAAAACCACATAATAGCATATTCCACATAATATCATCACTTTAAAGAACCAATATGGTCCTATCGAAGTTATGAATAATACATTATAAAATGTTGTAAAATCAAGAACCTTCACTCCATCTCTAACTGGTAAGTAAATAGAGACAACCATATAGCCACACACCATAATTACATATGGCAATATTATTCTCGTTAGATAAATACAAAAATCAGCTATGGATTTCTCAACATTTACAAGGAAGCCTGTTATAACTAAAAATGTGGGCATCAAAAATGCCAATATCATACTTTTCACATTTGTATGTAGGTCTCCAAAATGAACAATATGAACAAGTATTACTAAAAATATCAGTAATGCGCGTATAAAATCAATCAGTGAATTTCTGCTCATAAATAAGATTCTATTACATAGCACTCGTTCCATAAGTAAACTATCTAATGGAACGAGCGCTATAAATTCTATTTGATAATTAATTCTGCACCTTTTTCACATTCAAAACCATTTTTTACAGTAGTTTCTGTATTTGCCTTAAGTGTTAATGAGCCACCTTTTTTTATAGTTACATTGCCATATTGTTTCGTTGTTGTTACATCGTACCCTACTTCAATTTTGTCACTAATATATTCTTTATTATCAATAATCGTTTCATTCTGGATATATATAGTGCTGTTTAGAATTTCATAAGGCACATAATTGTGTTTGTTTAGAATTAAATGTGCATCTGATGGAATATTATTGAGATTGATAATATTATTTGGGGTTGAATAAACTCCCATCAATACTCCTTTATTGGAAACCACAGACACAGAGAAACCATTTATAGAACCAACTTTCACCTGTAAACTACTTCCGCTTCTTACTATATTTACATTTTCGAAATCTTTTGCAGATTGGGTGTATATTTCCAAACTAGGGTCTCCCCCACACACATAACAAAAAGCATTTGCTATTGCATACTCATTGTTTTGCGGTATGTTTTTTATATGCGCAATAATATTTAAGTCTCCGATATTATATACTCCTTTATTAAGTAAATTATCAAATAGTAATTTGTCGTATGTATGATTAGCATAGGTGTATGATGCTTCGGTAGCTCCTAAAAAAATAGAAGAGCCATGCTCTGACCTCATAAAACTTTCCATAAGGCACGTCTTGTCTCTCAAATCTGCATTGAGACAGGCAATAGAGAAAACAACGGGATAAGTCGTATTCGTTAGTTTTAGCACTTCTGCATTTGCAAATCCTTTATTATCAGCACTCCATCCGTTATCCCATCTGTCCCAATTTCCATGTCCACGATAATTCAAAATGTTTACACCATTATTAATTGCTTGAATAACATCTGCATTTGTTGCATTTGTACCACCTTTACTTGTTGAAGCTCCATATGCTTTTTCAAAAGACATGGATTCCGTATAGCTCGCATTGCGAATCTCTTCAGAACATTTTTGATATTTTTGTGGAGCATATTGTTTGTGTGCAACCAATAAAACATTTTGAGCAAAATTATTCTTTTTACTCTCATAGGCAATGGTTTTATTAACCATATTTTCTAATTCTTGCTCATTATTTGTAGAGAAACGTCCTATTGCAATGTCTGCTTGATAATCATCATCACCATCCATACAGCCATACCAATAGTCACTTTTTTGAACCTCACCTTCTGTAGACTTCCAATTGTAAAGTGGAATTTTTTCATCATCTCCAACAAATAGAATATATTGTATGTTATAATTGTTGTACTCATTTTTTATGTAATCCTTTATTGTTGAACAAGTATTTCCAATGTCAGATACAGAGACAGTCTTTGTTTTGAGTCCTTTGTAAGCTTTCCATTTACAAAAATTTTTAATGCAGTTACTATTGAACAGCTCAGATTTGTCTCCAACTATTATTAAATAGTCATATGTATCCGTTGAATTTTGTGTATCTATATTTTTGTTGTCTTGTAAAAGGCTAATACTATTATCGAATATAACTTCGCCTTTTTTATATGATTGCCCATAAGAACAAACCGAATCTTTCCCTGTGTTTTCAAAGTCTATTTTTACAAGTACCTTAGAATAAACTGTTAGTTTATTCTTTTGCGGATAATACTTAAAAGGGCATATGTCAACAAAAAGATTGTTTATGTGTTTATACTTCTGTATTTCACTTTCGTAAACTAACTTGCTTTCAAAGACATTAAGATTGTAAACAGAATCACTTTTTACGAACTTTACAGTATTATTTTCTTTTACATCTTCAACGAATGGAAAGATCTTTCCTATTGCAATGTCCAATGAGTCTATTTTTGTAGCAGAGCAAGTGTAATGCGAGCCACTTGGCAAAGCAACGATTTTTGATAATTTAGGCAGTGCTGGACAACCTACAAAATGTAGGGTAGAGTATCCTTCACCCAAACTAATTTTATTGTAGATATCGTCACCTTCCTGAATATCTTCAACAAACATACCATGAAAAGAAATTTGTACATAATATCCCGTGTTTGCTGATTTAACAACAGTTACAGAAGGACTCGTACCAATTGGTGAATTGTCAAAAGAAATCCACTTTGCTTGTGCATATCCAATCTTACATACTAATAATAAAATTGGTATAAAAAGCCATTTATGAATAGAAATTCTCATATTCCAAATTATTAAGTCACAATTAATTTTCTATAGCAACTCGCTTTGTGGAAACAATATTTCCATCTGCAACTAATGCGTAAATATACAAACCATCGGCCAAATCTTCTTTTGATAAATTTATAGAGAATACGCCTCTGTTTGTCACCTTTATCTTTTTTACGAAGCCTCCATTTATATTATAGACATTAACGGCTGCGTCTTTTATATTGTCATTCACTTTTAATTCCAAAACCGATGTGGTGTTGGACAAAATTTTAGTTTTTGATGGTTGTTCAATGGCCTTGTTTTTCCCTTCTAAAACAGACAAACGATTATTAAGCTCATTGATCGTCTTTACAAGAATAGGAACCATTTCCATATAGTTTACACCATACGAACCATCCTCTTGCTCATAAACTAAATCTGGGAAAACCTCTTTCAGTTGCTCCAACGAAAGTCCAAAATGTCTTTTCTCTATATTTTGAGTTTCAATTTTCGATATTGGCTGTTGTGCTTCAATAGAATCAGAACCGACAACACTATTAGTATTTAGGTCGTACGCCTGTGGTAGATAATAAGAAAGCAAGTTTAATTGACTAATTTTATCTGTCAAATTGTTATCTTCTGTTTGCCCTTCTTCAAGGGAAAAAGTGCTGATAGCATCTGCTTCAGAAGTTGCAGCACCCAAAACAAGTCCCTTTACACTACCTGTTACAGTTAAATCACCCACCACTTTGGTAGCACCGTTAAAATAACCTGCATATTTTCCTCCTGTGTTTATACCATTTTCAACATTGCTAATTGTGCCATACACGGCTGCACCATTATTACTTCCGTACAAACGCCCAAAAAGGCCATAATTGTATCCGCTTGTCGCATTTCCTGCAACACCATAAACACCATAAGCACGACCAGAAGAGTTTGGAGTACTTCTTACAGCCTCTGATCTAATGCCCACACAGAAGTTCGCAGTTCCAACAGGACTCGCCGCCATGATGGCTTTACCCCAATTTGGGTAGGCATTACCATTTCTATATGCAAATATGCCTACGTTATCACCCAATACTGTAAGTTTGCTATCGGCTCTACCTATACTACCAACACTAATGGCAGACAGAGGTGTTTCTGTTGACGACAAACCGAACATGGAATTACCATTGTTAGCCACTTTAAGCTGTGAGAAAGCATTTGCTGAGAACAAAATGCAAACTGATAAAAACAAGAATTTCTTCATAATTGTATAGAATTTGTATTGTTTGTAAAACATCCTACCAAAGCTCCTAATAGAAAACTTTTATGTTACGATATTCATAAATAATAAGTACTACATTACCAAAAGGAACTATAAACTTGTGCAATAATACAAAAAATACACGACATGGCAAAATTTTCGATGGTAAAACATTGAGTGGTTTGGTAATTTAATGATTTTTCACAGATAAATCGATTACGGTAACTATTCAGCT
>ULPT01041159.1_pt1 | contig 30536 bp, 34 predicted proteins | sample 1953751 | NCBI WGS metagenome assembly ULPT01 (sample SAMEA4835636, study PRJEB28245) | human gut metagenome | biome: gut microbiome; material: fecal sample | place: Denmark | collected 2008 | reverse complement strand
TTTATTTTGTTTGAAAAAGTTTTACCGGACAGCAATAATTTAAATGAATAATGTTTTTACGATGTTGAGTATTGCGCAGCCTCCGTCGCGTCGATAGCGTAGCTCATGCTTTAATGTTTTACACCTTTCTCCATGTTCTGCTGTACACCCACGACGACAGCGCCTTGCCGTTACTGAACGTACTGTAGCCCAATCGTCTATCCGGGAATTTTCCACCCGTGCTCGGAGCTTCCGTCTTTTCTGTCTTGTCTCCGACAAAGAAATAAACGCCGTTTGCGAGATTTTTCAGACTACCGTTCTCTGCCAAAATCGTATCGCTCGTAAAGTATTTGCCGTCAGCCTGCTGCGCAAGAGCCTCCGTTGTCAGACCTCTGTCTTCATCAGGCATACACTTGCCGTTGTTGCGTGCCGCTGTATATTGATAGAAATTCCTAAAAGATACAGGCACCGATGTCTCACCAAGCACGCCTTCTTGCTCGATCCCATCCAAAGCTCCGAATATAATTCTTCCTGCCCTTGTCGTAGCTACAGGTAGCTTGACGCTATAGATTCCTACCTCATACGTCTTGAATTCCGTAAAACTTGTAGTGCCGATCCATTCCGTAGCCGGCATGACGCCGATTCTCGCAACCACAGCTTCAGAGAACCGCGAAGCATCCCAGCCGCCAGGACCAAGGTCGTAAAGTATATTGCCTGCATTGTCGAGATACTGCATCACCGCCATGCCGTTTTCGTTCACACCGAAGCGTATGTTAGTCTTGCCTATAGTGCCTGCTACCTCCAGCAGCCCGTTGTGAATCTTGATAGTCGCTCCGCCCTCAGCCTTTGTCTCCATTTGCGTAACCTTCACCAAGTCGGCGTTTATGCCGCCGTCCTTAAACGCAGCAACCTCCTGTCCTGAATTATCGCGGAACACAGCGTTATCAGACGTGAAGACAATCTTATCCTGCTCGATGTCGATGCCTGTGCGCAGCAGCTTGGCTGCAATACCACTGTCCTCGACATAGCCGTTTGCCGACTCTATCCAGTCGGTAGGCGTTGCACCCACCTCTAACTTCGGCATTGTCACCCACGCCTTTCCGCCTTGTATACAACGGATGAGGACATAATTAGGTATGCCAGTGCCATCCGAACGCCAGTGTACCCAATAACGCTTCCACTCGCTTGTGAGATAGAAGCGACGTCCGCCGTCGGCGTTGCTCGTTGTTGTATCGCGCTCGCTGTCTTCGGCGAATATGCTTAGATTAGATCCACTCCACATGTATGCGTCGATGCTGCCACTGCCTTTTGCCATAAACGAGAACATATAGTCCTCACCTTTCTTGATGATAGAGCTAACGTTCCACTGCGCCATCTCAATGTATTTGGAAGCAGCGTTGGCATATATTACCGAGCATCCGTTGTTGTACGACTCGTTAGTGACTACCGAGGCATCCATTCGTGTTAGGTTGCCAGTCTTATTAAATGTGCGTGTATTGTCGAGCAGGTTGCCCCCGATATAGTCGTAGTCGTCAGGCGATGCGCTCCAACACACAAAGTCCTCCGCCGTACCCTCTATGAGGATAGGTTGGGCGATGTACACCTGCTGACTCGCAGTAGATGCCTCCACTTTCACGCACGCCACGGAAATCCACTCATAAGGGGCGTTCGCTGCCACAGTGAATGTGCGCTGGTAGAGATACCATCCGTTGCTTGGCGTTATCGTTGCTCCTCCTAAATTCGCACTACCCTTCGGACCGGCATATCCACTTGGTCGTGACGTGTTGGTTGCCGAGCTATGCCACACCACTTCTCCCGTAATTTCCACTTTGGCAGACTTCGTGCGTGCCCAGAAAGCCAGCGTGTACGTCTTGCCCTTAGTGACGTGTATGTTGCGAGAGTTCGATGTTTCACCCCATCGGGCACCGCCTGCCTTGGCATCGGGCGCGAATATCACATTAGCACCCTCATGCGCCGACGTGCAGTATATCTTAGACCTCAGAAGATCGCAGCCTTCGCCTTGCTTGCGGAAAGCAGAGCCGACGAGCAGATTGCGTCGCTCGGCAAGAGTGCGGCCCACCTTCAGAGATATCTGTGTAGCAGTCTGTGTTATCTGCGATTGCGTCTGTGTAATCTTGCCGTCAAGCTCCTTTTTGTTGTTGGCGACCGTTGTTCTGAGTCCGTCCACGGACATCACGAGCTCCACAAACGACTGCGTGCTCTTTATCTCGCCATTAGCATTGCGCGTAATGAACCTAAACTTATCGGCTATGGCGAACATCTCTTTGCGCGACAGGACAAAGTCCTCCTTGTTTTCTAACGAGTAGCTATCTACGCCTTCGTACATCTTTAATGATGGCGCATCCGCTCCGTATGCCGACAAAACAACGACCGACTGGCGATCTGTGTCATAGACGTTGCCCATCTGTACAAGCTCGTCACCTGCCTGCGGAACGTCGCTACCCGTATCTCCGAAATCAGCAAGCACATCAATGAAATCTTTGCCTACCTTGTACACCTTGCGCCAGTAGTATCTGTTCTTCACGTTCCCATTCACGCCCTTCTTGACGTTGAACGTCTGGCAGCGCACCAGGTCGCCCTCGACGAACTGGTTCTCTATCTCTTCGTCGCCTTTCTTCTGCGAGAAGTAGCAGCGGTAAACATTGTAGCGCAGAGGAAGTTCTTCATATTCGGGAAGATACACACCCTTCTCAAAATAGACTACATTGCTAATCTTCATGGCAGCAGGCGACAGGACTATCTCGCCGCCGACGCTCTGCAGCTCGCGTATCACGAGCTTCACGAACTCCGCAGCCTTGCGAACAAGCAGACGGTCTACCTCCAGATACGAGTCCGTTGTTGTGCCATAAGTGTCGCCGAGCATGAAACCCTTGCCGCCGACACCGGGTTTGAACGCCGCCGACACCATCTTCTTGAGAGTGGCTACGCCTTCGTCCGTGATGCCATGAATTCCGTCCGAAAGAGTGAGACCTCCGAGGAGCGTCAGGAGCTTCTTAAAAGTGCTTGCGGCTTCAGAAGACAGTCCTTCTGCGAAGGTTATGTGCTTCTCGGCTGTATCCTCTTCGTCGGAGCGCAGAAAATGCTGGAGCACTTCTGCCTCTATATTAACGTTCTCCGCAATACCTGCCTTATCGGCATACTCAGCTTTATCAGCGACAGCGGCACGTCCCGCCTTATCGGCATAGCCAGCTCTTCCCGAAGCCTGTGTGTTGGCATATACGACACCGCCTCCAGAACTTGTTGTAGCTCCGGTCGCTGTCTTTGGCTTGGTGTACATCTTTACTTTTATCATAGCTTACCTTTTTTAGATTTCGCGCAGCTTCAATACTGCCGTGCCTTCCGCGAGGTTCCGGCTTATGCCAGTTACCCAGAAGTCCTTGCCCATAGCCTCGTGTCGGTATCTGTTGAACAGTCCGACGTTGCCGTTCTCGTCTTCGAGGTTCTGCGTCATCGCTACACGAGGCACATGACAATCGTCGTAATGATTCGACACGTAGTGCTGCTCGGGCTTTGTCGTGTTGCCGGTGTTGCGGTCGTATATGTCGAGAAGCTGGCTTCCTGTTTTTAAGTTGAATGGTGTCGAGATATTCAGTCCGGTTTTCACCCCGAGGGCATATCCTTCGTCGCCAGTCAGTCCGGACGTTATCTTAAATTCGAGATCGTCCTTCACGTTGCAGAAGTCTTCGTCGGTGTCGCTTGCGTATATGATGTCGTTGTCTTCGAGCGACTCGTAACTATCGTTGTCGCAATACAGTTTCATCTCGAAATTCTTGATGCAGATATTCTCCACGTAGCTCAGAACAATCTCTTTGTCACGTGGCTTGTATGTGCCGTCATCTTCCCATGGCGGCATTGATACGACGAAGCCAGACGCTCCGATTTCTGTGCCTCCGAAGCCGCTCGCTCTTAAAGACCATGCCGGACAAAGGATAGTGAATTTAACCTTGCCCTGCAGGCCGTCTGCCTTGCATATCGGAATAGCCATGCCTTCGGCGTCGAGATTCATGCCTACGCTTATGTTGTTCTGTATGCTGAACTCCGTGCCTACTATGTAGTCATCGATCTTCGGGTCGAAGCCGATGGTGAACGACTGCGAGTAGTATTCCTTGTCGCTTTTGCACTCTTCCCTGGTCTTGTACGGTCTCCAGGCATAGTCGTTCGGCGTGCCGTTGCCTGTGCCGGGAGTGTCGCCGGCGAAGAATGTCTGCCCGAGACTCTTTTCGACGAGACATTTGTCTCCTACTACAAGCATGCAGCACAAAACTTGAAACTTCGACACGACGTCGATCTTATTCAGCCACAAGTTTCCCTTCATCTGGCACTCCTTAAGCGTCTTTCCAGAGAACGGAATGAAGCCGTTGCCGATGGTCTTGTTGAGCATGGGGCGCAAGAACGGAGTCTCTGCCTTGTAGAACTGATGAGAGTAATATTCCTTGCCGTCCGGGCCGGCTACAGTGTGCAGGTCGCTATCGCTGTATAACACGGACTCCTTATACGACGGGCACGAAAGCTCGCGTGTCGGTGTCAATGCTATACTCCCGGATATTACGAGATAGTTCGTTGTGCTGTCGTCGGCTGGCGAGTAAACGCCCGGAGCGGCGTTGCTCTCGTATACGGCGCAGGGTATTCTCTCCATGAGTCCTTTACTCGTGATGCCCTGACTCGACTGCGCCTGTCCTACGCCGAGCACAAGCCACGTTTCCATATCCAACTTGCCGGATATGGAATTGTCCTTTGCGTCCATCTTTTTCTCTACGGATCCGACCTTCAGAAGGGCCGTTCCTCTGCCCTTGCCGATGGCGTCTGGTAGTACGTTCTGCCATTCGTTGTTGCCGGAGTAGGGGAAATACGATGTGCTGCCAGTAGTGCCGAGCACCGACTGCGGATAGAACTTCCACTTTCTGTTAGTCATTACCCTTATATACCAGTCTGTGACGTAAGCCTTGCCCCATTCCGAAGGCTTTTCTTCCCATGCCTTACAGAAGGCTTCTCGTGCCGTCTTTCCTTCTGCTGGAGAAGTGATCATTCTCATGTACTTCTGTTTCCCGGAGAAGGGCGAAGTCAGATCGTCTTCTTCAAGCGGGCTGCTGATAAGGCTTTTCATGCTTGTTACATTATCCTTCAGCACGAGCTTATTGTAAGCCTCATCAATGTTTATCTGCGTTTCCGTGTCGGCCACGATGTCAGTATGCAGGGTTATCGCCTTGCGTTCGGACGCCTTAGTGTTCTCACTCAGCAGGTCTTTCCATTGTACGCTTGCATTCTTGCTGCTCAATGTTTCCCATGCGTATATGTAGAAGGTCTCACCGTCCTGGACAATATGGAGGTCGAGATAGCGCATTATCTCTTCGAGCACTGCGTCCTGCATCCATACGTCGTCTTCCTCGTCGCCGAGAAAGAGAAGTTCCGAGATTGAAATTTGCGAGAATACTGATGTTGGACCGGACTCGTCGCTGCTGAGAGCCTTGCTGTTGTCGTAGTAGAGGCGTATGGGATGCTGTGCAGCGTTGCTGATGACAAGAGACTCCGTTGCGATTGTAAGGATAGCAGAACAAATCTGCAGGAATGTTTTCTGCTCAGCGTTGTCCTTGATGGTTGTATATTCAACGCCCGGAGTGCCAACGTTGAGGTAGCGTGAGTATTGCAGACTTGAGAGTACGTCGATGCAGTTCAGTTCTACCTCGTCGTACTCTTCATTGTAACCTTGCGAAAAAACAAGCGGCTCAATGAAGCCGGCAAAGACGATCTGCCCGTCACGCAGTACGTTCACTACAGTATTACGGCATGACTTGTTGTAAAAATCACTGATGAAGCTGCGGCAAAGGAGACGTACCGTGCAACTGTGACGCAGGAGATGGTCGAACGTGTCGTTCATCTCGTCAGTTATCTCCACCGCGTCTTCCTGGAAGTATATGCCTCCGGCTTCCGTACCGATGATCTTCTCTTCGGTACGGTCGCCGTGCGACAATATCTCCACGGTGATAATGTTGCCCTTCTGATTAACGAATTGTCCGTGTATGTACATAGTCGTGATTATGAAAGATTTGAGCGTCGGCCCGACTTGGCGGCTATCCTGCGCACATTACTTATTGTCTGCTCCAGCTCCGTGCCTCTCGTCTTGCCCTTGATGCCTATTTCGAGGCGTATTCCATCAATGCTCTGCCTGCTTGTCTGTGCTGTTTGCATGTCCGGCAGAGTTCTCTGTGTGAATATCGGCGGTGTATACCTCGGCGTGTTGATCATCTGGAAGAGACGAGCCTGCTGCCATTTGGTAAGGATCATCTCTCCACTGTTGACACGGGCGAACTTGCGGTCTCCGAAGGTCGAGCCTCCGCCGACTACGCCACCCGAGGCGAAGCCGTTGAGGTTTTTCATTGCAGAAATCAATGCGGCAAGCTGGGCTATGCCGGTAGCAGCAAAGCCTATCCAAGCCCAAGGGCCGAGCGTTGCAGCCTGTGCAGTCGCCGTAGCGAACCCCTCAGTCATTACCGCAACAGATTGCGCCAACACTCCTGCAACATTCAGCTCAGGCACGCCTATCGCATTACCGAGAGAAGAAAGACTGCTGCCCATTGCGCTGGCTGCTGAGCACGCTCCTTCCATTTTCTTTTTCGCATCGTCGATGTCACTTGTCTTGATGTCTATCTTCAGTGGTTTCAGTCCGAGCTGCGTCAGCTTTGCGTCCAGATCTTCGAGTTGTTTCATAGCCTCATCTTTGCCGATGATGCCTATCTCGAAGTCCGACTGAATGCGGCTTGCTTTCTGCTGCGCATTGCTATAGCTCTGACGCTTGTCGGCGACGGAGCCTTGTTCGATGTATTCTGGTTCTACTTCGGCGGCGATAGAAACCGCACCCTTTGTCGCCTCGTCTATCTCTGCCTGTATTTCTGCGATTTTTGCTGAGGCTTTGACTTTCGCCTCGATGGTTGTAGCCTCATCGAGACTGCGCCGTGCGTTCTGCAGTTGCTCTTGCAACTCTTCGATAGGTGTCTTGAAGTGCACCTCGATAGGCTTCAGCCCGAGCGCAGAGAGCTGGTCGTTGATGTCGGCAATAGCTTTCTGCGCTGAGGCTTTGTCTATCAGTCCAGAGTCGTAGTCCTGGCGAATGTTGCCGATGCGCTGCTGTGCGTTGCTGTAGCTCTTGCGTTTATCGGCGGCGGATCCTGCCACGATATAGGTCGGCTCGGTAGCAGCTTCGATTGAAACCTTACCCTTTGTCGCCTCGTCTATCTCTGCCTGTATCTTCTTCACCTTTGCGTCGGCATCCACTCTGGCTTCGATGGTCAGGGCGTTGTCCTTGGTCTTCTGAGCAGCAGACAGCTGCGCCTGCAGCTTTTCGATGTATGTCTTCGGCTCTACAGCGGAGGGTGTATTGGCGGTGTTGTTGGCAGTATTACTAACAGGTTTGTTTGCTGTAATAAAACCCTTGTTTGTCTCCAGGTTCTCGGCTAACTGTTTTTGTGTGTCGGCAATTTCTTGATTGACGGCGTTGAGACTCTTGTCTATTGAATAAATTTGTTTGTTGCCCGAAACATTCGTGCCGTTGTATCTTTCTGCGCCTATTTTGGTAAATCTCCATTCTCCATCGTTACCAACTTTACCATAGCGCTCGTTGCGCCAGTTTTCCGGCACGATGTCGCCCTCTTTGGCGTTTCTTCCGCTATCCTTAGCATCGTCATAAATACTCTTAGTTACCTTCTTTTTCTTATCAAGCAGGTCGATTTGCTTTTGGTATAATGCTGTGAGCTTCGCAGCGTATGCAGCTGCCATAGCTCTTTGCTTGAAAGCCTCAACCACAGCGTCTGTCTTGTTGTTAAAGATGTTCTCGGCTTCCGAGACGTCGTTTATCTTCAGTCGAAGTTCGCCGAAAGCGGATTGATTCTGCTTTATCCATTGCATCTTCTGCTGTTCGGTAGACAAAGCCTTCCACCCCTCCTTGAGTTTGTCGTATTTCGACATAAGCTCCGAATAGGTAGACTTCAGCGTGCTGTCATAGGCATTCTTCACCTCATCGGCTGCGCTGTTCATCTCCTTCATCGCTTCCGCCTGCTCGTCTGCTTTGTCTTTAGCCTCCGAGGACTTCGAGGAGAATGCGCTGATTACTTCTGTAAGCGCAACAATGGCTATGCCCACACCCGTAGAAACCAACAAACCCTGCATTGCAAGTTTCAGCGTTGTGGCACTCACCGCCGCCCCACGAAAAGAAGCCGACATTACCTTTACGATGGCATTTACCCTTATTGATGTAGCGTTCCATATCAATGCCGCTGTATTGGTGGCGATAATTCGGGCCTTGGCAATGGTATTTATGCCGCAAAAGACTTCCAAAGCCTTGTTGAGCGCAAGAATGGAAACGGCGGTGTTTCCCAACTTCGCCATAATATTCACGGCTGGCATAATGCCACTTACCGCCGACGCTACGGCATCGGTGTACTCGCTCATTTGGTTTTGGAACATCTGGAATGCCGCCGACCCACTATTGGCAACCTTGCCGAAAGCATCATCGACGGTTCCCGCGCTGCCTTTCATGGCATCCACATCCTCCCCGAACTTTGCAGCAAGCCGCCCGGTAAGTGGCCCCAATGCTCTAAGGCTTTCTGCTGAACCGAATAGCTTTCCGTATATCTCCTGCTCCAGCATTCCGCTCTTTTGCGCATACTGCTTTACGTTCTTGTCAAGATCGGCCAGGAAGTTCTGCAGACCGCCAGCTGCTTTGATGGATGCAGCGTTGAACGATATGCCCATTTGCTCTGCCATCTTGCTTGCTTCGCTCGAAGGCTTTATAAGCGCGGTGAATACAGCTGCGAGTTGCGTTGACACCTCGGCGGTATTGCCGCTCACTCCGGTAAGCGTAGAGAATGTCGCCATGAGCTCATCTATACTGACACCCAGCGTTGCAGCATTGCCAGTTACTCTCGGAAGTGCCTGCGCCAGCTGCTCGAAAGAGGTTACGCCATTTTTGGCGGTAAGCTGTATCTTGTCCTGTATATCTCCAGCAGCATCCCATGAAAGACCGTAGTTCTTTATGATAGTAGAGGTTACTTTGACAGTCTCGCCGAGGTCTGCAACACCACCTACGGAAGCCTTTGCTGACTTCTGGAGAAATGTTAGCCAGTTGTCTTCAGGCACACTGTTGCTTATTACTTGATATAAGCCGTTTGCGAGTTGGTCACGTGCAATCGGCAAAGTCTTCGACAACTCGGTTACCTGCCCTTTGAGCTTGGCAAAATCGTCACCGCTCTTTCCTGCCATCGTGTTAGCTACGTTCATGGCTGCGCCAAATGTGCGGCTTTCCTCTGTCACGCTGTTAAGCGTTGAGGCAAGCTGCTGCACTGCGCCATTGATGTTTTGAAGCTTCATAACCTGTTGGTTGAAGTTCACAAAAACGGCGTTGGCTTTCTGTATGTCCGATTTGGCGACGTTGACGGCACCGCGCAAGTTTTCCACTGTCGATGTAGCGGAAACCAACTGCTCTTTGCCGTCAATTTTCAGTTTAATGTTAAACTTTATTTCTTTTGCCATATTTTTAATGTATAAGTAACTAAGTAACCGATATTTTTTGCATCTTTGCGATATAAATCAAAAGGTACAATACAATGAAAACAAATGAAGTAACAAAACATCCAAAGGAAATCAAAGCCGAAATCAGTTTTGAGATTATCGGTGAAGATGAGCCAACGAAGTACGACAAAAGGCGTAAACGTTGGGCATGTATCTCTCGTTGGGCGTTGTTGGCTTTGGTAGTTTCCATATTAAGCTGCTTGCCATTTGGGTTGAATATTTATTCTTTGGTCGCCACTGCCATTAGTACGGTAGTGTTTTGGATTGCCCTTGATGGGGCAAGTACCACCCATCCCGATGAACCTGGATACCACAACGTCCCTTGGGAATCTTGGCTTTAGTCATTTCCTACTTTTCCCAACACTTCCTCAAAACGCTTTAACGCCTCTTCTTTCGATACAGCCGGTGCTTTCTGCATCGGCTTTTTCTTTTCCCACGGGAGCGGTAGTACTTTCTGCGGTGTCAGGTTGCCCTTTGCATGCGGCTGCAGGGCTATCGTCGCCATCATGCGCATACACTCCCATCTGTCCCGAAGCTGTGCCTCCTGCTGCTCGTTCCACGCCCTGTAGATATGGTCGAACTCCTCGGGCGTGAAGCCGCAAAAATCAGAATAGGGGATGCCGATGTTGCCAACGGCTATCCCCAGCAGCTCAAGTATTTCTAACTTTTTTTTTCAGCCGAAGCCTCAACGCTTGCAGCGTCGCCGTTGATAGCCTCCGTCCATGCGGCGACATCGTCAAGCGTCACACTGTCGGCAAAGTCCATGAGCGAAAGGCCGAACTCCACGCCGTCATGCTTGCACGCCGATGCAATACAGCAGAACAGGTACGTGCACATGTCCGTCACGTCGTTCGAGATGTCGGACACCTCCTTTCCCGTTTCCATTTTGAAGCGGAGCATAGCCCCCATAGTCTGTCTACAGGGGTATGCCTTGCCGTTGATTGTGATTTCTACTTTTTTCATGTCTTCGCACTTTATTTTGCAGCTACAGCCGAGTCGGCCTTGCCCGGGTAAACCTCAGGCTCGCCGTCGTTCTCCAACGAAAGGCTGTAGGTCGCATCGTCAGTGGCTGGTGATGACTCCTCGATCGAGGCGATAACAAATTTACCCTTGACGTAAGGCTTTGCGTCTTCGCCACGCTTGAAGGCCTCGACATCCACGCTCTGGCCCTTACCCCATGAAGGCGCAAGCTGCTCGTAGCCGTTCTCGGTCTCGTTGTAGAAGCGGAAGCCCTCTGCACTGATGGAGATAGAGAGTCCTGTGACACCCTTGCCCTTCCACAGGCCGCTGCCCTTGGCGGCGGTCGCTACAGGCTTCACTGCGCGGTCTTTTGTCTCCGAGTTGAACGTGAGAGTGTGTGTAGAGCAGTGGCCCACGGCCTTGCCGTCTACTTTCAGCAGAATGTCACTGCCGTTGATATAATTACCTGTTTCTGGCATAACTATAAGTTTTTAATGGTTAAATCTTCACTTGGAATACAAGCTGCTGCACGTAGGCATCATCTTCATAGCCTTCTTCGCTGTCGATGAGAATGCAACTGCGCATACGGATGCCGTCGAGTTCGCCTTGTCTGTAATCGAGCGCTGCACGTGCAGCCTCTGCAAGTTCTACGCCTTCGGCATACTGCGCCGTGTAGCACACCACCTCCATCGTGACGGTGTCTGCACCCGGCATGCCCGATTTCGTTGGGTTGTGTGCCAGCGCTGCACGTCTGTACAGAATGTAAGGAAGCTGCGCCGTATCCGTCGCTACGGGGAACACCTTGTTTGTCTTCGCCTTCACTTCCTCGTCAGAGAGGAGCATATTGCGTATGATGGCGCCAGCGCTGAGAGATGTCTTCTTTGTCATTGCTTGTCTTTTTAGATGAGTCCTTGTTTTCTCGCCGCCCTTTCGAGGTTGTCCTGGAGGTTGTTGAAGAGGTTCGTCTCCACGCTGTCAGCGGTCTGCTGCTCTGTCTTGGCGAGGAAAGCGTAACGCTTCATCTTGCCGCGGTTCGCACCGCCTCGTACGTATTGCCGTATCTTCTTGCCCGTAAAACGGCTCTTGCCGAAGAACGAAGAAATTCTTCTTCCTGCCTTGCGATATCTGGTTCCGTCCTCTGCCCACATCAGCACAGGCTTTTCCTTGCTCTGCCGGTTCAGGTGTATGCCCTTGCGTTTGCCGTGCGGCTTCACGCTCACCATGAAGCCCAGGCCGTAGCGGTCGGGATAGGTACGCACGTATATGCCGCTTGACAGACTGCGCTTGGTGCCCTTGCCTATGCCGCTGCTGCCGAGGTTGGCTACGGCGGCTTTCTTCAGGCGGTTGCCTTCGCGGCGCATGGCACCCTTCATGGCCTTTCGCTGTGTCTTCACGTCGAGCGCCTTGTAGACGTCGAGGAACGGCCTTTTGATGTCACTGACGGTTTGATTCATAGGACTTGCTATTCGTTCACTCGTTCGCAGATCAATGTCTTCATGCCTCGGTCGAGGTTCGGTATGATCGCCACCACGGTATACAGATAACCGCCGAGCTGCTGCACTCGCCAGTTCTCTTCTACCTGGTGCGCATCACGGATGTTGTACTCAGCCCGATAGTCGGGGAAGTGTTCTCCGACCTCCTCGCTGCGGTTGCCGCTCTGCTTCACACGCTGCGCTCTCACCGTTCTCTGCAGCTCGTAGGCGTTGGTCTCTTCGCCGTAAGCGTTGGCGGTCGCAACGGGCTTGAGCAGCTTTATTCTGTACTTCATGTCTCCTGCTCTCATACTAACTTCCGATAAGGCTTAATCAATGACTGCAACGAATCGGGCACGGCGTGCATCTGGACGCTGCTCACGCTCTCACGCTGGTTGTACCAATGTGCGCCGAGCATCATCGCCGCATGCACGATGGGCGTCGGTAGATTGCCGTTACCCATCTCCACAAGTTCCTCGGGAGTTCTGTTTGTCGCCGTTATGACGGCCGTCTCAGCCGTGTCGAGTATATGAGCGAGATACTCGTCATCGTCGGCGAAGTCGTCAGCTCTCACGTGTTTCTTGAATAGTGCCAAATCCGTTATAGCCATGATTGATGTTTTTATTAGATATACGAACGTTCAAAATTACACTTCCTTAGCAACCTTGCCGAGCGCGAAGGCTTCTGGACGTACGGTAATAGTAGCGTAGTCTGCGTTGAGAACGAAGTCCACTGCGTCCTTGCGTGCCTTGCTGTACGGGTCAACGATAAAGCGGATATCGCCGAAGAGGCCCATCGGCTGGTATCTCCAGTCGCCGAGACCGATGAACTCCGTGCCGTCGGTGTCGCGGATCTCGTTTGAGGTGTATACCGGGAGGCCGCAGAGCACGCCGTTCTGGATCATCGGCACGTAGATACCCTTCTCGTTGACAGGCGTACCTTCGAGGATGGCTGCCATGCTCTTTGTCATTACCCAGCAAGCGTTAGAGCCTTCGATGCCGGTCTCGAACATCTTCGCCTTCATGCCGTTGAGTTCCTTGAAGGTAGGCACAGCAGACAGCGTAGTGGCCTTGACCTTCAGGGCTACGAACGGACCTGTGAGCTTTGTCGAGACGTTCAACTTGTTGGTGCTGCAGATTACCTTGTTGAGGAGGCGACGGAGGGCGAGTGGCATGGTTTCACGCACGATCATCTCCAGGATGCCCTGCGACTGGTTGAGCGACTGGTTAGTCACTGGGATGGCGATACCGACACGCTCAGGTGTTGCTCTCAGCTTGTTCAGGTTAATCTTCTTGTCGGTGAGTTCTACACCCTCACCGGCAAGCTCAGCGTCTACGTTCTCGTAGAGCGGCCATACATAATCGCCTGCGAGTCCCGTAGGCATAGGCAGGCCTACCTTGTCGAGGATAAAGCCTTCCTGCAGCGGACGCATGATCTCCTGTATGTTGAGAGGTACGATGCCTCCGCTATTCACGTCGGATACCATCATCATATCTCGCACAAGCAGAATCTCCGTGCGCTGGCCCTGTGCGCTGTTCTCGCGGATCATGCGTGTAGCCTCCTCGATGGCGTTCGGGTTCTCGCGGAGGTGCTCGGCTGCTGCTGCCTGCATCTTCATCTGCAGAATCTGGTTCTCACGGGTAAGCGCCTCGAACTCGGCGTTCTCCGCCTCGTTGCGCTCACGCTGCTCATTCTCGCAAGCGTCCGCAATCTCTGTGATGCGGTCGCAGTTCGCCTGATACTTGTTTACAAGCTCGCGAACGATAATGTTGTTCTTTGGTTTCGTCATATAACTACTGATTTATGATTAGAAAATTCGTTTTTGTGCTGCCTGGCGCATTTCGCGCAGCTGCTTGTCTGCCTCCTCGTTCTTTCCTTTCGCCGGAGCTTGGCGCAGATCGTCGCGCAGCTTGTCGGTAAGCTCTCGCGCCTCTACGCTTGTGTCGGGGTAGTACGGGTTGGCGGCAAGCGTGAAGTCGTATATGCCGAGAATGCTCTTTACGGTGTATGTGATGTTTACCGTGCCGTTCGGCGCCGTCTCGCTGGTACGCTCCACGAAGTCGCGGTTGTAGTAGCGGGTCGAGAAGGCGAAGCTGCAGCCCTTGATGTCGCCGCGGCGCACAAGTTCGAGCGCCTTGTCGCCGTCTACGGTGTTCGGGGCGTCAAACTCGAAGGCTACGCCCTTGTCATCGATGGAGTAGGTGAGCGTTCCTTTACCCTTGTCGCTGCGAGCGAGAAGCAGGTGGTTGTCATGGAACATCGTCATCTTGATGTCCTGGCTGTCAAGAAACTCTTGACTGACAGCGCCCGGGGCTATCTTCTCCCGGGCTTCGCTGTCATCGTCGCTCCACAGAGGCTCTGACGGAGTATTGAAAAGTATTGCGTACCCCGTGATGGTGCGGCTCGGGGCTTCGCCCTCTGCCGCCTCCCTCACATGCAACATATTCGGGGTACTTAAACAACGCTTAATGATCTTGTTGGTATCTTCTGTCTTTTTCATATCGTATGGGGTTTGTTACTGGATATTATTGCCGAAGGAGCCCTCGTTGATGTCCTTCAGGTTCGCCGATACGAGCACCTTGTCTCCGCCTGCCACCGGCGGCTTGTTCTCTTCCTTACGCCAGTCGTTCACTGTGTAGATGCCTGCTGCGATGGTGTTCGCCTGATACTTTACCCTGCTGTCGAGGTCGCAGGCGTACAGACCTCTGCGGTCGAACTGGAACTTTCGTTTGCAGCACAGCGACGGAGCGACGAGCTTTCGCAGCATCTCGTTTTCTATGTTGCGCAGCAGCGGGTTGAGCGTGTTGGAGAGGAACGCCACGTTCGCCATCTCGGCACTCTTGTAGTTGTTGCTGGTGTCGTCGAACACGAAAGACGGGTGCACGCCGAAGAAACGGCAAATGTCTCGTATCGTAAACTTGCGGCTCTCTAAAAACTGCATATCCGTTGACGAGAGTGAAATCTGTTTGAAGTCCACCTGTCCCGGGAGACTCACGATGCGCTCTCCGCCCTGGAATTTGCTGTCGATGCTTTCGGCTGTGCTCTCCAGCTGTACATCCTGGTACTCTCCGAAGCCCGTCACCGACTTGTCGTTTGTCACGAGTCCTCTCACGTTGCCGCCGTTGGCGAAGCGTTTCAGTGTCTCACGGTCGCCCGTAAGCGCTATGTCGAGAGTCAGACGTGCGTATTGCAGCACGCTGATGCCAGTCTTTCCGTCTGCGCTGTGTCCTTTGATGTGTATGATGTCCTGCTCTCTGTAGCAGCCGTACACACCATTAATCATGTCGGTGACGTTGTATGTGTCGCGCAGGACATCGTGCGACACCGTGCCGCGTCCGCAGAGTACGAGTCGGTCTATCTCCAGCGTCGCCGTGTTGTATACTGGCACGATGTAGGCGTTGCCATCAAGCAGCACGTGCTCTACGGTCTCCTTCCAGAAGTCGAACGCTGATTTTGTGAAGTCGGGCTGCACGTCAAGCAGGTAGTGGAGGCGGCTTGTCTTGTCCTCTACGAAGATGCCGTCCTTCAGTCTCATGTATAGAAGCGGAAGGTTGGCGACGCTCTCGCTGAGCAGCTTCACGCATCGGTACACCGTTGCAACGGACATGGCTGTAGCTCCCGATCCGTAGCCGAAGAAACCTGTGTAGTCTCCGACGATGGTCGTTTTGCTTTCGGAGTTCTCCTTCTTGCCCGATTCTCCTCTAAAAAAATTCGTTATGTTTTGCCAAAATCCCATGTATGTGTGCCTTTTTATCCTCAAAGATACAGCTACTATAGTAGCTTTTAAAATGACAAATGGCGCATTTGGGTGCATTTTGGTACATTGTGGCGCAATTATTAGTTTGTTAAGTTTTGTTTACAATCGTAAACATATAGAAAGTAGCATAGAATTTCAGTTCTTTCCAATATTTAAAGAACTGGAAAGCTTTATAGCGAGTGCCTATGATACAAAAAGCCCTCGATGCGTCACGCACCGAGGGCTCCAATAAGCTCTTTAATATAATGAATGCTGCGAATTAGAAACTTGCAGCGGTCATGGTGCCGCATGGTCGGGCGGCGGTGTTGAATTTATTAAACAGTGACCATTTCAATATCCTTTGCAAGTCATAGTATAATAGTCAAAATAAAATTAGCGACACGTTAGGTATTATGTTCTTTTGTTATTTATGAACACAGATGCTATGCTTGCGATTTATTAAACGCCGTGCGTACGTCACGAGCAACATTGTCACGATCTTTTCTAAGGTTCTCCATATCTGTGTGACGATTTGATGGTTTGCAGAACATCTCACGCTTTAGTGCCTCAATCTCAAATGAGTTCTCTTCGTATTTGCCAGAAGAGGCATGGCGCAAAACGGTAAAACCATTTTTTATAAAATGGGCGATGTTGTTGATAATGCACATAGTTTTGCCTCCTTGTTTGTTGTTTTATTGTTTCTTTCTTATCTTTTGCAAAGTAAGCGATTTTTTTTGAGATAATCATTAATAGTTGTATGAAAAAACTATACTAAAGATGAAATAATTTTGCAAAAGCCCCGATGCGTCACGCACCGAGGACTCCAATAAGCTCTTTATATTAATGAATGCCGCGAATTAGGAACTCACATAGAGAGGCGATACAAAAAAAAGCCCCGGAACCGAAGTTCCGAGGCTAGTGTCAAAATAAAAGTTATTACAACTTGTCAGCCGTCATTCTCAGACGGTTTGCTATATCCACAAGCGCACCCTTAAGACGTTCGCGGTCAATGTCGCTGAAGTCGTCGGGCTTGCCGTTGTTGCGTCCGCTGAACTTATGATAAAGCCAGCTGCGGAATTTTCCAAAATAGTTCTGTGCGAGATAAGCCCAATATTTGTTAAATATTATCGGCGGCGTGTCGTATGCGGTTGCTCAAGTCGATAAGTGCGCCACGCATCTGCTCAGCCTCACTCTCGTTGAAACCGCCTTTGCCACCGTTACCGTCAATGCCGTCCATCTTGTGATAGAACCATGACGACGACTTCTGAAAGTAAGTGTTGGCAAAGTCACGCCACGACACTGCCATCATAATGTCTGCCACTTTCTTCTTCATGTCGGTAATCAAAACCGGCTGTACCATTACTGTCTCCATCTCATTTTTGTTTTAAAGGTTGTCTTTATACTCTTTATCTTTAACCCCTCCCCGAAGGGAGGGGGAATTGTTGTTCAATCTGGCTGCTTGATAAGATTGTCGAACAGCTCTTGTGCGTACCATAGCAGTTGCGGATAACCATCGGGGTAGGACTTGTTGTAGCTCCGAACTGCTTCGAGGAGCTCCCTTTCTTCGGGAGTCACCTCCATTTTTTCTAATTTACTCATTTGTATTACCTTTATTTTAACAATGCAAAGGTACTACAAATTTTTGTATTGTGCAAGTGTTTACTACACTTTTTTGTAGTAATATAACAGAAAAAATTTAAGTCTTGGGTGTCCGTTTATTTTCAACAAAGATTTAATAAAAAAACCGCCGACGCATCACGCGCCAGCGGCTCCGAAACTATCAACAAAAATGTAAACAACTGCTTATATACGTTACGGCTCTCTTACAATAGGGGCTTTGTCTTGTCTATAACTACAAGTGCCGTATTAACCATTGTGCCAGCCTCCTTGAACGACTTGTCCGGGAGTTTACGCATATAGCCTCCGTAGTGTGCGACGGCGTCGCGCAGTATTTTGTACGGACCGTCAGTACGCCACATCACAGCCTGAGAAGCGATAGCTACGACTCTGCGGTTTGCCATTGAGACCGCCTTGAGGATGTGCAAAGCGTCTTGTCGCTTACAAAACGGCGGGTTCATCACTATAACATCGTACGATGCCGACGACGTGAATTTTAGAAAGTCCTCTCCGACGACGCGGAAGCCTCGCTTCTCAAGTATGGCTCGGTTTTTAGGATCGAGTTCGATGCAGTCGGGCGATGGCATAAACTGCGCAATATTGCCTTGTCCTGCAGAAGGCTCAAGCGTGCTCTCTCCTTGACGTATATCCGCTATCTCCACAATCTCGCGAGCGAGAGACTCGGGGGTAGGAAAGAACTGAAGTGCTTGTCGCTCCGGAATGTATTCTCCAGAGTCGGCGATGGATGTAATGAGGTCGCCTACATCCTCCTTGAATACAAAAGCCTTCTTCGCACTCGACCACTTGCCGCCGATACTCTTCAGTACCTTGGCTACACGTTCGTATAGCTTGCGTTCTAACTGCCCTGGCAGGCGTAAAAGACTGCCGTCAAACTCGGAGGTTTTCAATACCTCTACAACTGAATTGTCTATCTTCATACGTTATAATATTTATTGGATTTTTAGAAGTCGTGAGTATGCACTACGTGCATCATCAATCATTTGCAGAGTGTCGCTATCCGGTGGCAAATTGCCAAGCATGTCTGCTATCTTGCCGAGTTTTTCCGATAGTTTTCTCATGTGTACCCGCTGTTCCTTTCTTTCCTGTTCGATTACGGAGATTATACCTTCGCACGATAGGAAGTCCTCCTTCTTGCCCTTGTAGGCGAGAATCGTCGTAGCGATAGATGTTAGGCGAGAGACCAGCCACTCCTGGATGAATAGTGCAGGGAGTGTGAAGCGTATCTTCTTCAGCACATCCACATCTACCTTGTTTTGAAAACCGAGCACTACCTCATCAGCAGTGTCGGGTATCGCATCGAGTAGTAGACGTGACACTACTGCCATAAGATATTGCCTTGACACGCCCTCTTTGGGACGTAAGGCGCAGACGTGTTTCGTCAGAATTGCCGTGCCTTCTGTGTTTACGGCCATTTTCCCTATTGTACCAACTACCGATACAAGTATATCTCCTTTTTCTGTGAGCGTTGGCAGGTTGAGCTTCTCGTAGCACCATCGAGAAGGTACGAAGCGTCCTTGTATCAGGTCTGAAGCTCCGACCACAACAGGCAGTCCGTGTTTTTTCTCGTTGGTTTTCTTCTTGTCTACATTCTTACCTTGTAGCACCTTACAGATGTCTGCGAGTGCTACGACGTTATCTATATTTTCATCCATAATTTTCATGTATTAAAACAACTGCCTTATATACGTAGCTCTCCTAAAAATATTATCTGCTCAGTGTTCTGAACACCTTGTTGACGACGTTGCGCTTTTGCGTTTCATCGGGGTGCACATACATATTGAGCGTTGTCGCTATGTCGGCGTGTCCTAACAGCACACTTACGGTCTTGTAGTCGCACTTGCTCTCGATGCAGCGGGTCGCGAACGTGTGACGCAGGTCATGGTATCTGATATGCGGCATACCGATTTTCTCCATGAGCCTGTAGAAAAAGTTGCGGTAAGTCCGTGGTTCCGTAGGCTTCTCGGCGTTGGTAAGGACATAGAAATTCTCGTTGACGACCTTCTTTAAGGGCTTCACCATAGACATCAGCTCTTTGCATATAGGGACGTCACGGCGGGCGTTTGTGGTTTTAGGTTCGCTTAAAACAATCTTGGTGAAGTTCTTCTCGCCATTCAGTACATATATACGCTCCACTGTGCGCCGTACACTTAAAACGCCGCGGTCGCAGTCAATATCCTCCCATTTCAGACCGCAAACTTCGCCGATACGCAATCCTGCCGTCAGACTGATGTATATGCCGAGGCTGTAGAACGTAAAGTGCTCTTTTATGCAATCAAGAATCTTCTTGTGTTCTGACACCGTCAATATGCTAATCTCGATCTTTTTTTTAGTGGAGGTAGGAAATACAGCCTTCCAATCGTGATATAGCATCCATCCTTTACTGGAGGCGAATTTCATAATCATTTTCAACACCACCAGACGATCTTTTATTGTATGCTTTGCCAATCCTGCCGTTACGCTATCTAATATATATTCTTGAACTATATCCTCGGTCAGATCATCGCATTCGCCAAACGCTGGCAGTATGCTGTTTTTTATTGACAGCGTATATGAAGCCATCGTGGACTCCTTCACATAAGGTCGTTTGTATTCCATCCATATAGGTATTATATCTTTTACGAGCATCTTTCTTGAATCTTTAGTGTTCCACAATATGTTCTCCAGGTTTCGCCAGTACGACGTCGCTGAATGCGAGGGTGTCGTCATGCTGATTCAGAAGTATGTACCGAGCCTTGACGCTGCGCTCAAGCACGTCACCATGGTAAACGTAGCCCATAATGCCACGGATGCTCAGGTTGAGCAACAGCAGCGGAACGGAGCGGTCGGAAAGCTCCCACACCGTTATCATGTGCCGTGAGGGGAAGTGTTCCCACGGCGCAACACGCCGACACTGCTCCCACCATGCGCTTATTATCAGTCCGCCGGTACCCGCCGTCGGCTCGTGTATGGTTCCTATTGTTGGCACGGCTATCTTCGCCACAAGCTCCGACACTTCCCATGGCGTGAAGTCCTGTTTCTGTTTCTTGCGCTGTGCGAACTCCTCTTCATACAGCTGGCGAAACCAGTCGTAGCTCATGTCGTGTCGGTTGACATCGAGCAGCTCTGCGTAGATTGCATCCCTGCGGGTCTTGTCGCCCATAATGACATCCATAGCGACTTGAGGCAAGTCCATGATGTCTTCAATACCGAATATTCGGCAACATTCTTCTTTTGTCATAATTACGTTGTTTATTGTTGCATGTTTTCGTCGTTTTATCTTTCGTAAGTGTACATCAGCCCGAGCGTCATCAGCATGGTTATGGTACCGTCTATCTTGCGGTACTGCGACAGCTTCAACGGCTTCTTGTTCTCCAGGTTGTCGGTGTCGAGCACGCAGTTAGAGAGGCAGAAGGTGTTTATGGGGTTGTCGTTGAACACGATCTTCGGCGGATCATTCCACGCCAGCATCTCGAACGACTCCACCGGGAGGTTGAAGCTGCCGTATGTCTGGCTGTATGGAGTGAGCACGTTGCGGGCTCCTACCGATGAGAGGATGCTCGTCAAGTCCTGCGCCTTGTACTTGTCGTAGCCGATGCGTATGATGTTAACCTTTTTGGATCGGCGCAGAATGTCTTCCGCTATCTGCGCCACGTCTATCTTCTGTCCCTTGCAGAACTGGAGGTGTCCTTGGGCGTGCCATGAGCGGTAGAGCTGCTCGTTGGGGTGTCCTTTCAGTGCTCCTTCCGGGAAGTAGTAGTCGGTATGGCAGTAGAACTTCTTCGACTCCGTTGAGTAGATCGTATAAGACACGGCACTGAAATCATCATGTATCGAGAGGTCGAACGCTACGGCGCAGTCGGGATGCCCTGCAACGTTGTCTATGTCGAACTTGCCGAGCAGATCGTTCGCCTTCTCGTAGGTGAACCACGTCTTCTCGTCGCTCACGCAGAAGATGTTCAGCAGCTTTGTGCGGAAAGCAAGCATGTTCTCCGCCGACAGCTGTGCGTTCTCGTACTCCCGTTCGTAGTAGTCGGGCTGCACCGTTATGCCGAGATGAGGCTGCACCTTCGCCCATGTTGCAGGGTCGCCCTCGTCGTCGTCGACATCCGGCATGAAGATGGATGCAAACATAGTATCGTTCGTCTTCTCTCCTCGCAGCACCGCCATAACACCATCGAGCTCTCCCTTGAACGGCCCATCCACCACCTCACTCGCTGTAGTGATCACTATCACGAGCGGTTCGCGCCTCGGCCCCATTGATGTTGTAAGCACGTTCTTCAGGTCGGCGCCGTTCTTGCCTGCCGTGTTGCGGGCCTGCGCATACTCGTCCATGATGACAAGCGATGCGAATAGTCCGTCTTTCGTCTTGGCGTTGGCGGTGAGACACTGGATAAGGCTGTCGCGCCCATGATCCAAGAATGTTATCTTCTCGCGGTTAACCCGGAAGTGACGTCCGCCTGCATCGAGGTCAAACATTATGGCTCGTATCGCGTCGAAGCATATCTTCGCCTGGTCGTAGCTGTTGGCTCCTACGTAAGCCTGTGCGTTGTTGTCGCCGAAGAGCATGTCGTATACGGCGAGGGCAGCACTGGAGGTTGTCTTTGAAAACTTGCGGGGCACGAAGAGATAGACGGAGCGTATCAGTCGCCGTCCGTCGGACTTTACGAAGCCGAAGATGTTGGCGAACTGGAAAGCCTGCACCGGCGTCAGCTTGTAGCGTGTGCGCCCGTTGATGCCGCTGAAGCGCAGAGCCTGGTAGAAGCGAAAGAAGTGCTTTACACGCTTCGGGCTCCATTCGTAGCGGTCGAGCATACGGAAGAAGCGTTTCACTGCCAGCAGCTCGTAGAGGTTGTGTCGTTCCGGGTTGTCTATCACGCCGTACACGTAGTCGCCGATGCGCCGGTCTGTCTCGACGAGCGCACAGCGATAGCGGGTAGGGTAGGCATTCCTGTCTCTCTTCAGCCATGCCGCCGTGTCTGCTTTCAGACTCCGTAGTCTTACTTTCTCCTCTTCCGTCATTCGTCGCCCTCCTTCATAGCCTTCATGAACTCGTCGAGCGTGTCGTCTTCAGTCCTGCGTTCCTTGCCGTCGTTGTTCATGCCCAGAGCACGGAGTGCACGCTGCGCCAGGCTCGCCACGTCGAGGTACAGCTTCTCTTTCGGGTTTACCGTGTGTCGCTCATTGCCCTCTCGGCTGTACTCTACGTTCACGGAGCTGTAACCATCCCGGAGCATTTCTTCATTGAGCACTTCCGCTCTGACAAGCAGCTGCGCCGTCAGCTCTACCTGGTATGTCAGCTCGGCGGTGTATTTGCCCTGGCTCTTCAGCAGCTTTATGATGTAGTCCTTCTTGTTCTTCACCCTGCGCTCTATGCGTCTGCGTTCCTTTTCGTCTGCAGGATTAGGCAGGATAGGCTCTGCCGATGGCGCAAAGTCTTTCTGCGCCTTGTCGCTGTAGCCTCGTTTCTTGCCCTTTGTCTTCAGGTAGAATATTATCGCCGTGGTGTCGTTGGCGTTGATGAGCTGCATCAGTTTGCTCTCCACGAAGTCCGTCTGCGTCTCGGCTATCTCGTCCACCTTCTCCTTGAATCCTGGGTCGCTGTTGTACCATCGGTAGTAGGTGCTGCGGCTTATGCCGACAGCCTCGCAGGCGACGGCTATAATGCCGTATCCTTGCATCAGGGCTTCCAAGAACTTTTGCTTTTTGTCTTCCATGCGTTTTTTATAGTGTGCCAAATGTCCTGTTTTAGGTCTTCAGCCCCCACGGCTCGAAATTTTTCTTGCGCGTGGAAAAAGGGCCGGGCGAGGTTTAGAAGGGGTGCACCCCCTTTTAAAAAACCACCCCCGGGGGCTACTGTCCCATGAATCTGTCCTTGAAGCGGAGAAGGTGGGCCTCCGCTCTTTCCTTCGCCTGCTTCTTTCCGCATCTTCCCATCTCCGTGTGCGTCTTCACGTGACACTCATGGCAGAGTGCCCGCAGGTTGTGAGGGTCGAACATCAGCTGCTCCTTCTCCCTCAACGTGAGACCTTCTTCCACCGGGCGTATGTGATGCACCTCGGTAGCCGGAGCGAGCCTGCCTTCTTCCCTGCACCTCTCGCACAGCGGAAAGGCTGTCAGCTTTGCGCGTCTCAGCCTTACCCATTGTGCGGTGTGTATGAGTCTTCTGTAGTCCTTGTCCTTTGCCATTCTTTGGTAGGTTTAAAGATGATCGTCACGAGTAGAGACTGCGCCAGCACCTCAGTATCTGTCTTCCAGTGGTCACCGGTCTGCCGTTGGCTTGCCTTCTGCGGAAGGTTATCAGTCCTTTTGCTGCGTAGCGCTTGATAGTATGACGGTCCACATGCAGGGCTGCAGCTGCTTTGCTTACGGTGTAGAGGCCGTCAAGCTCTACATCTGGGCGAGTCGTTATCATATCCTTGTGTGTTTATACTTTAACCGGGAACCCGGCATACACCCATGCCAGCAGGCATGCGTCTCTCTGATCCTGGTTCATTCTTGGCAGGCGGTTCGTCACGCCTACCGACTTCTGAAGCTCAGCCTGCGTTATCTTTCCGTCCTTGCCTTTCCATACCTTGCGCATAGGCTTCGCTACCGTGCACGGTATGTCGAGATGGCTGCACATTTCCTCGATGAGGATGCCCGTCTGGTGGTTCATTCCCGTGCGTCTTCCGAGCTCGGCGGCTTTCTGCATCGTCATGTAGCCGCCTCCGAGATGCCAGTTAGATCTGACAAGCCAGCCTCCCTCCAGCACCACGAGCACTTTGCCGGGGTTCATGTCTCGCGTCATGGTGAGATAGTCGATGAGGTTAGGAAAGGAGAACTTCATGGGCGTCACGCTTCTGCTTGTGCGGTAGACCACGCCTACGCCGCTCTCGTCTACGTCGGGGTCTATGCCGATTATTATATCCGGCTTGAACTGGTGGGGTATCTGTATCGCTTCTAACATGCTGCCTCCTTCTCCTCTTCGGTTCTCGTGTCGCGGTCGGGGTTCATCTCCAGGGCATAGCTTGCCGCACGGTTATACATCTCGTGGTTGTCAAACTTGTTCTGCAGCACCTTCACTGCCAACTCCCACTCTCTGTTGCCGTTGAGCTGCACCACGGGGTCGCCTGCCTGCTTGAACAGCTCTGCACATGCCGTCTCCCATGTCTGACGCACGGCGTTAAAGTCGCTGCGTCCGAAGGTTGCACGTATCGGCGTACCGCATTGCTCACGGAACTGATCCATTGCCTGATCGTGCATATAGCAGCAGATCTCTATCACCGTCATAGCCGTGAGCATGTGAGCCTTCAGCCGATGATCGTCGACGTTCAGCCTCAACAGTTCTGCGTCTACGGTGTAGAACAGCGTCTGTATGTGCGGCCTCATCTCGTCGTACACGGCGTCCGTGGTGTCGAGCCACAGTCCGTAGGTCTCGCCTGCCTGGTGCTTCACGTGCACGTTCCAGCGGTCGTATGCCGACAGAGCCTGCTTCACTCCCTTCTTCACTCCGTGACGCCAGTATTTCGTCTTGCTTAGCACCTCGTAGGCATCTACCATCGCTGACTGTGCGCAGTTGTATGCCGCTCCGCATATCACGAAGAAGAGCACCGAGCAGCGCGATATTCTTCTCTGCATCTCTGCAACCTGCTTTTCCGAGGCGAGCATCACACGATGGCCGACGGATCCTTGTATCAGCGTGTTCATAGGCTTCCGGCTTTAAGTCCCAGCTCCTGGGCGGTCTGGAGAAATGTTATCAACTTGTCTTCTGACACTCTCGATGTTGTGTCGCGGCACACCGTCTCGCAGTCTATCACGTTGAAGTAGACGCGGTCGTTGCCTGTGTCGAGGTAGTATGTTTTCTGTTCCATGTCGTTTTTACTTGGTTTGTTGTTCTCTTGCTGTGTCCTGGCACGGAGGGCGCAGGGCGTGTTCTACGTATCTGCCGAGCTTTGCGCACCATGCTCCGTTGATGCAGCGTCTTGTGTGCTGGCAGGTCTTGCACTCGTCGTTCATGCCTGGTGCAGTAGCGGTTCCCATATTATGCCGAGTCTTTTGAGCGTGCCGTTACGCTCGTAGTTTTCGAGGGCTTTGCGGGCACTGCTTTGTGGGTCGCGGTTCACGAGCCGCACCATGCCCTCGATGCGCTCCTTCAGTTCCCGTTTCTTGTCGCCGCTGTCCTGTTGAGCCTCAGCGATGGCTTCCGTCATGTCGCAGCCTGCGGACGCTGGCTTGTCGCAGCCCTGCTTTGTGCGGCGCAGGGCGTTGTCGTAGTTGCCTTCGAGCGTCTTCACGAGGTTCTCCTGCGTCATCAGCCAGTCGAAGGTTGCCACCCAGTTTCTCGGGTTCTCTCCGTTGGCATAGCTGCTTGCTATTATCTTGTCAACGGCGAGCCTCAGCACGGTTATGTCGTTGTCGTATTCGGCGAGTCTTGCCCTTACGAGGGCCTTGCGGGCGTCTGTCAGCAGCGTTACACGGCGCACCAGGCTGCCTGTCTTCTCAGCCTGCCCGTTCCAGTAGTTTTTCAGCGCCACGCACTCGGCGTCAATCTCCACCCGTCTTCTCTGTGCCTCCGCTTCCTCACTTCCGTCAGAACTCTCTCCCGTGGGGGTGGGGGTGGGCGAGAGGGCCGAAAAAGAAACGGCCGCTTGCGGACTTTCTTTTTCTTTTTCTTTCCCCCCTCTTTCTATAGAGGGGTTTGTTTTGTTTAGTTTTGTTTTTATAGGTGAACATTCGTGCACGTTCGTGCTGTTTTACCACGTTCGTGTTCCGCTGCGTTGTCTGCATCGTGTTCGTGTACGTTCGTGTACGTTTGTGCTTCTCGCTTCTTCTGCTCACGTTTCAGGGCCGTCTGCCTGTTGCGCTCGCATTTCGCCTCGTACTTGCCCTGTGCACGGTCTATGGCGTCGCGTATGAAGGCGAAAGCCATCTGCACCATCGGGTCAGCCTCAGCACTTATCTGCGCACCGTCTATCGCATAGGCGTAGAGAGCGTCGAGAAGGTCGCCCTTCTGCTCCTGCGTCATCGTCTTGATTGCAGGGTATTGGGCGGTATATAGCATGAATCCTTCCATATCGTTGATGTTTTATTCGTAGAACAGAGTTTCAGAAAGATTGCAGGGTATTGGGCGGTATATAGCATGAATCCTTCCATATCGTTGATGTTTTATTCGTAGAACAGAGTTTCAGAAAGCAACCATGCCGTCCGTCTCCCGACGTGGGGCATGGTGCGTCCGGCACAAAAGTAAAATGAAAACACTCAAAACCTAACAAAAACCCGAGTGCCGGACTGCCTGATTTTTTTTGGATTCTATTCTATTCAATTAATAACTTATTCCCGATTTAATAGGCGAAAGACTTCGCTCTCACTCTTGCTGGTGTAGCGGCGGCGTAACATGCCGGCACCGAGTTGTACAGCATCCAGTCGTCGAGGTCTTTACGCTTGAAGTAGAGGAGCTTGCCGCCCTTGCTGCGGAAGTGGTTTATCTTGCGTGCCCTTACGAGCTCGTAGAGAAAGCCTATCTTTATGCCCATGTACTCGCTTGCCTCAGCCGTGTTATATACCGCTTTCGTGGCGAGGATGGTCGCCGTGCGTATTCTTTCGAGCTGCTCTATTATGTTGGCGCTCTCGTTGTTCTCCAGGTTCTCCATATCTATTCCTCCTCTAAGTCTGTGAGTTCCGATATACTTCCCTCGTCTTTCCACTTCATGTAGTAGTGGCAGAAAGCGAGTAGCGCTGCGAGGGCTGCGGCCTTGCTTCCGAAGATCACTGCGGCGTACATGCCGAAGGTGGTGTCAGTGCTTGGCACGACGATGAGTCCGATGATTATCACAGAAGCGAGTGCGAAGAGCACCCAGTATCTGTAGTTGCTTATTATTTGTTTCATATTGCGTTGTTTGTTTGGTTCGTTAATCTTCCGTATTGTCGATACTTGGTGTCATTTCGTCGGCGGCGATCATGGCGAGGAGGTACTCCTTCTCGTCTACGCAGAGCTTGTAGCCGCGCTCCACGCACATCTTCGCCGTCGTTCTCACTCCTGCGAGGCTTATTGCTACCTCCTTCAGCTTGTAGTCGCCGTAGGAGTCCGCCTTGTCGAGCAGCACCGGGATGCAGGCGTTTTTCGTTTCGCTCTGTTCTTTCGCCCACTTCTCGTTATCATCCACCCACTTCTCGTAGTCTCTTACCTTCTTTACGAGCTGTGCGAGGAGGTACATGTAGTTTCCTCGCTTCCAGTGCTCGCAGAACTCCTTCTTGTCGATGGCGTCTACGGTGTTGTATATCTGCTCTATCTCGTAGTATTCCTCAGGGGTCACTTGTAATCCCGTGAGTTCTTCAAATTCTTTCTGTTGCATGGTTGTATGTTTTTAGTCGTTTTGTTCTGTTTCTTTACTCGTCGGCCGCTTCCACCTTCAGCCCGTGTCGTCTTGCTGTCTCTTCGCTGCGTATGGAGCGTCGAGTCTGTTCGTCATAGCATATCACGCCCACTTCACCCTCTATCGCAAAATAGTCGTACTCCTGTATCATCCTGTACTTCTGCACAGAGGCACTGTGTGTGATATTGGTGCGCAGCCGTAGTTTGGTCTGCTGCTTTTCGCCGGATATGATACGGAAGTGTTCCATCTTGCGCTGGTGTCTCATGGCTTCCTCCGCCTTCTGCTTGGCTCTGACATATTTGCGCCGTGTCATTCCTGGTTGCTCCCATGGCTTGAGTCCGGGCTTGTAGCCTGGCCACTCTTCGCGAGGTCGCGTTTTAATGCTCTGCCACATAAGACGGGCACGGACTGCGTTCTCTTCATAAATGCCGAGCTCTCTGCATCGTCGAGTGCCTACCTCCGCATTAAGCCTGCGTGCTCTATTCATGTACTGCGATGTCTTCTTTAGTCCATGTTTTCGGGCTATCCTGTGGAGGGTGCTTTCGCCGATGTCTATTCGCTGCATTATTGCTGCGTTTGGCGTGTTGCGGAAATGCTTTATTATCCACGCCTCCTCTTCGGCTGTAAGCGTATGTAATTCACGCTTGCCTGCGAGCAGTGCATTGTGGTCTTTCTTCCAGCCCTGCTTTTTCGCTAAGGTACGGATGCCGTCGATGCTGACATCATAGCGAATGGCGAGGTGTCTGTTTGCCGTTATGGGATACTCGTCTTTGAGTCTTTCCACCTCATGCGGCGTGAGGTCTCTGTAGTTTCGCATATTCCTTTGGGTTTAGGTCGTCTTTACTAAAAGTGTGCGGTGGTTACGTTTTCCTTCGCTGCCATGCGTCCGCACCAGCATTCCGTTGTACGTTGTACGGCGGCTGCGTATAGCGAGCCGGGCTACGTTCCGAGGCGCCTTTCGCGTATATTGTTCGTCTACCTGAAAGTTTCTGAAAGTTTCTGAAAGTTCACGCCGTTTGCGGTTGCTATTCCGGGAGCTCGCCCTCCTTTCCTTCGACATCGTCGGCACAGCCGATGGTTTTCTGTACAGTCTTCAGCCGGAGATTGCCTACAACGTCGCTCTTTCCCTCGAACTCGAAGCTGTATATTATGTCGCCCACGAACTCGCCCATCCTTACCGTCAGCTTGCGGCCTCTGCCTATGCGCTCATTGATGTTCGAGACGTGAAGCTCGATGAAGGCGAGCAGGTCTTCTTTCGTGATGTGCGGCGTGCGCTCGTCGTTGAACTCTACCAGCGTGTGCTTGAAGCCCGAGAGGAACTCGCCGAGCGCTTCCGTGCGAGCGTTTATCTTTCTCCAGAACGGACTGTCGATGTAATATTGCTTTGTCATTGTTGCGTTGTTTTTAGTTGTTAATACTATATGTTGCTGTTAAATGTTTCGCTACACGGTGCGTGTTGCGGTTACGACTCCTTCGGTGCGGCTCACTTTCGTTGTGAACTTCTTTCCCCACTGCATACCGAAGGTGGTGCAGATGTTACGCACGTAGCTCAAACGTCCGACGGGTACCGTCAGACTCTCGCCAAGGGCAAGCTCTGAGAACTGCCCGAGAAGCGACTTTTCGTGATGGTTTTCTTCCTTTTTCATTGCCTGTTTCATTTATTGTTTGTAACTTTATGGTGCAAAGATAATCAAAACGATTGAACGACCAATCAATCTTATTGGGAAATCTTGTGTTTTTAACATTTATTCAATAATAATGATTGATTATGAAGTTTGAAAAAGTAAACATCGGCCTGCTTATTGAGCAGAAGATGAACGAGTTAGACATCAATAAGTCTGAAATGGCAAGGCGAAGTGGCATTGCTAATCAAAACATTAATCGTGTTTTGGAGCGTTCAAGCATTGACACGGACAAACTTGTAGCCATTAGTGAGGCTTTGGATTTCAATTTTTTTGATTGCTTCCGTACAATCGAAGAACAGGGTGCAGCAACAGCCGATAATGGAGGCGTTGCAGTTGCAGGAAATGGCACGGCCCATCATTTCACAACAAATGCTTCTTGTGCGGTCGCTGTATTACAAGAGCGCATCAAGTCGCTCGAAGCTCTGCTTGCTGAAAAAGAGCGTCTCATTAAGGTGTACGAGCGGATGGTGGAGAAGTAGGCTGCGCCCTCAGGAAAAGCGAGAAGGCGAAACCTGCAAAGGTGCAAATATATAATTACAACGAAATGTTGTATATAATTACAACAAAAAAATGTATTTTTAGCGTACCGCAAAAAAGTTATTAAGGAATACTGAACAACAAAAAACATGATTATGGGGACATTAGAAGTTTTTTTGGTAATCATGGCTGTTATAAGTGGTGGTCTTGTCGTTTGGTCATACACCAAATCGGGAAAGAAATGGCTTAACAGCCTTTAGGAGATATTCAAATGAAATGGAATGAGAAACTTGGAGATTATCTTATAGATGTATCCAAATATACTATTACAGGAGTAGTCTTAACGGCTTTCTTTAACGATATAGCCAACAAGACTGCTTTGTATTCGGTTGGTGTTATTGTTTCCATGTGTGCGCTCTATGTAGGTATCCGTATTAGCGACAAAGACGAAGACAAGAATAAAAATAAAAATAAAAAGGAGGAATAGTTATGGCAGATTATATCGGTCTTATGGCAATTGGAATCCCTTGCGTATTGTTCATTTTGTTCTCTATGACAAAGCGAGGCAAGGAGTGGATGCGCAGAAACAATATGCTGTAGCAAATAGACTAAAAAAACATGCTTATGGTACTACTCGCATTCGCATTTTTCTTTTTGTCGGTCATAGCAACCGGCA
>ULPT01060485.1_pt1 | contig 30611 bp, 27 predicted proteins | sample 1953751 | NCBI WGS metagenome assembly ULPT01 (sample SAMEA4835636, study PRJEB28245) | human gut metagenome | biome: gut microbiome; material: fecal sample | place: Denmark | collected 2008 | reverse complement strand
AGTCCTCCGCAAAGCCCTTGATCTCCGCCATGTGCCGGGCATACTTTTTGAGCAGCACGGCGCGCGGGTCGGACATGGTGTAGACGGCGTGTCCGAGACCGTAGATCTTGCCGGAGCGGTCGCCCGCCTCCTTGTCGAGAAGCTTTACAAGATAATCCTTGATGGAGCCGTCGTCGTGCGGATCAACATTTTCCTTGACATAGCGGAACATTTCCATGACCTTTGCGTTTGCGCCGCCGTGCAGCGGCCCTTTCAGCGAGCCGACCGCGCCTGCGATGGCGCTGTAGGTGTCCGTGCCGCTCGAAGACAGAGCGCGGCAGACAAAGGTCGAGTTATTGCCGCCGCCGTGCTCGGCATGTACCATCAGCATCATATCGAGCAGATGCGCTTCCTCCTCGGTATAGCTCTTATCGGGACGGATCATGCGGAGAAAGTTTTCCGCTGTGGAAAGATTTGCCTCAGGAAAGTGGATGTGGAGCGAATCGTTGTCGAAATAGTGTCGTTTGACCGCATATGCATTCGCAACGATCGAGGGGAAATAGCCGATCAGTTCGATCGACTGCTTCAGAATGTTCTCGATCTCCGTGTTGTCCGGATCCGGGTCGTAGGAGTAGAGCGAGAGCACGCTGCGCTCCAGCTCGTTCATGATGTTGCTGCTCGGATGCCGCATAATCATGCCCTCGGTAAAGCCATCGGGCAGCTTTCGTGCGCGGTTCATGATCCCGTTGAAGTGCTCCAGCTCGGAACGCGTCGGCAGATAGCCCATGAGCAGGAGATATGCCACCTCTTCAAAGCCGAAGGTGCCTGCGCTTCGGTGCGCTTCCACAATGTCCGTAAGCTCAATGCCGCGGTAATAGAGCTTGCCTGGGATCGGGATGCGCTGGCCGTCCTGCATGAGATAGCCCTGAACGCTACCGACCTGCGTGACGCCGACAAGAACGCCCGTGCCGTCGTTGTTGCGAAGGCCGCGTTTGACGTCGCCGCGATAATACGACTCGTCGATATGATACGCCTGCTCGATATGCTGCGTGACAGAGTCGGCGTATTGCTCCAAAATGCGTTTGCTGTCCAAAGGATAAACGCTCCTTTTCCATGCTGTATAGTTCTACTATTGTATCGTGCTTTCGGAAGGGAGGCAAGCGGTTTTGCCAAATATGAGCAGACTGTTTGCCCGCGCGGCTTTTGATTGCGAATGCGTTCAAATCGGCGCCGATGCGTTTCTTTCCGGCAAATAATGTGCTATACTGATTTGAAAAACGGAGCATACGATTCACCTGCGTGCGGCGGGAGAACGGAGGGAGAGACCAATGATCGAGCTGCATGGCAGCGTACAGCTGCGCAACGGCAAGCCGGTACCGGCAAGCGGCGCATCCGCTGCGGAACGCGAAAGCACCATGGCGTACCAGATCCTGCGCGCGCATGACGGACGCGGAGAGGACGGGCAATTCCATTTGCGATTTGACAGCCTGATTTCGCATGATATTACCTATGTTGGCATCATCCAGACGGCGAAGGCGAGCGGCCTTTCGGAGTTTCCCGTACCCTATGTGCTGACGAATTGCCACAACAGCCTCTGCGCGGTGGGCGGCACGATCAACGAGGACGACCATGTGTTCGGACTGTCCGCCGCGATCAAGTACGGCGGCTGCTATGTGCCCGCGAATCAGGCGGTCATCCACCAGTATGCGCGCGAGATGCTGGCGGGCTGCGGGAAAATGATCTTAGGCTCCGACAGCCATACCCGTTACGGTGCGCTCGGCACGATGGGGATCGGAGAGGGCGGCCCGGAGATCGTCAAGCAGCTTTTGAAAAACACCTATGACATCGCAAAGCCCGAAGTGATCCTCGTGTGGCTCACAGGCGAACCGCAGCACGGCGTCGGCCCGCACGATGTGGCGATCGCGCTCTGCGGTGCGGTCTACAGGAACGGCTTTGTAAAAAACAGGGTTCTGGAGTTTGCCGGCCCCGGCGTCGCAAAGCTTCCCATGGAGTATCGCATCGGCATCGACGTGATGACGACCGAAACGGCCTGCCTGTCCTCTATCTGGGAAACGGATGCGGCGGTGGAGGCTTATCTTGCGGAGCATGGCCGTGCCGGCGCATATCATGCACTGCATCCGAAGGAAGGCGCCTATTACGACGGTATGGTCTCCATCGATCTTTCGACGGTCGAGCCGATGGCCGCGCTGCCGTTCCATCCGTCGGAAGCGGTTACACTTCGCGAGCTGATCGATCATCCGGGCGATATTCTGCGCATGGTCGAATGCAGGGCCGCCGAGCAGTTTGGAGACAAGGCGCGGCTCCAACTGACGGACAAGGTTAAAAACGGCAAGCTGCATGTAGATCAGGGCGTGATCGCGGGCTGCGCGGGCGGCATGTATGATAACATTGCAGAGGCCGCCGCGATTCTTGCGGGCAAGAGTACGGGAAACGGATATTTTTCTCTGTCCGTGTATCCGCCGTCCGTTCCGGTCAATCTGGAACTGATCAAAAACGGCGTGCAGCAGACGCTGCTGGAGGCGGGCGCGCTGTTGAAACCGTGTTTCTGCGGCCCCTGCTTCGGCGCGGGAGACGTCCCGGCGAACAATGCGCTCTCCATTCGGCATACCACGCGCAACTTCCCGAACCGCGAAGGTTCCCGGCCGAGCGACGGGCAGCTTTCCGGCGTCCTGCTTATGGACGCGCGGTCTATCGCGGCAACGGCTGCAAACGGCGGCGTGCTCACCTCTGCTGCGGACGTGGATTACGAACCGCCGAAGCCTGTGCAGCGCGTATTTGATGCAAGCGTCTATGAACGGCGCGTGTATTTCGGATTTGGAAACGCAAAAAAAGACGAGCCGCTGAAGTTTGGCCCCAATATTGCCGAATGGCCGAAGATCCCGGCGCTCGGCGAAAACCTGCTTTTGCAGATAGCGAGCGTTTTGAATGATCCCGTGACGACCACGGACGAGCTGATCCCATCCGGCGAGACCTCGTCCTATCGTTCGAATCCGCTGAAGCTCGCATCCTTTGCGCTTTCGCGCCGCGACCCGGGCTATGTGCAGCGCGCAAAGGCAGCGCAGCGTCTTGAACAGCGCAGGGAAGCAGGAGAAGCGCCGGAAGAACTATCGGACGTTCTGCGCACGCTCGGACTGCGGCGCGACGATCTTGCACACATGCAGATCGGCTCCGTGATCTATGCGAATAAGCCCGGCGACGGTTCCGCACGCGAGCAGGCGGCGTCCTGTCAGCGTGTGCTTGGCGGCGCTGCAAATCTCTGCCATGAGTACGCGACCAAACGGTACAGGTCAAACTGCGTGAACTGGGGCATGCTTCCCTTCACGATTCCGCAGGAGATCGACTTTGCAGGAAAGACCGGCGATTATCTTTATGTGCCGGATGTACGGGAGAAGGTCCGCCGCGGCGACGAAGCTTTTCCTGCAAAGCTTATCAGTGGCGGCTGCGTACAGGACATGACGCTGTATCTAAAGAATACAACGAGAGAAGAGCGCGAACTGCTGTTGACGGGATGCCTCATGAACCACTATGCGGCGGAGAACAGGGAGTAAAACGATGGAACGAATCAAGATGCAGAATCCGATCGCGGAGCTGGACGGCGATGAAATGACGCGCGTTATCTGGCACATGATCAAGGAGGAACTGATCCTGCCCTTTGTGGAGCTTAACACGGAGTATTATGACCTTTCCCTCCCAAATCGGGAAAAAACGCGGGATGCGGTGACGGTCGAAGCCGCCGATGCGATCAAGCGGCTGAAGATCGGCGTCAAGTGCGCGACCATTACGCCAAACTTGCAGCGAAAAGAGGAGTATGGCTTGAGCGAGCTTTGGCGTTCACCCAATGCGACGATCCGTGCTGCGCTTGACGGCACGGTGTTCCGTGCGCCGATCCTGATTTCGAAGGTCAAGCCGGTCGTTTCCTGCTGGAAACGTCCTATCACGATCGCGCGCCATGCCTATGGCGACCTGTATCGCGCGGTCGAGTATCGGGTGCAGCAGCCGGGAAAAGCGGAACTCGTGTTTACGGATGAAGATGGCAGGGAGCTTTCGCGGCAGACGGTTTATCATTTCCGGGGTTCGGGCGTTGTGCAGGCCATGCACAACCGCGACGATTCGATCCTGTCCTTTGCGCGCTGCTGCTTTGCCTATGCGCTGGATGTGAAGCAGGACGTGTGGTTTTCTGCAAAGGATACCATTTCGAAGGATTACGATCAGACGTTCAAACTGTTGTTCCAGAAGGTCTTTGACGAGGAATACCGCAGCGCATTTGAGCAGGCCGGGCTGCATTACCGCTATGCGCTGATCGATGACGTGGCAGCGAAGGTGATCCGGTCGTCGGGCGGGATCATCTGGGCTTGCAAGAATTATGACGGCGATGTTATGAGCGATCTTGTCGCGGCGGCCGCGGGCTCGCTGCCGATGATGACGAGCGTTCTGGTCTCCCCGGACGGATGCTTTGAATATGAGGCTGCGCACGGCACGGTCACGGATCATTTCTATCGTTACCGCAGAGGCGAGAAGGTCTCGACAAATCCGCTGGCGACGATCGCGGCATGGTCGGGTGCGCTCAAAAAACGCGGCGAATTGGATGGAAATGCGGCGCTCATGCAGTTTGCGGAACTGCTCGGCCGCGCGGGCATCGATGTATTTGAGCAAGGCTATCTGTCGGAGGATCTCGCGGCGCTCTGCGACCCGGAGGAACTTGTGGAAATGCCGGACAATCCGCGCATCATGGCGTTGATTCGGAAACGTTTGGAAGAGCTGCTTGCTGCGGCATGATCTCATCGATCGAGGCGAGCGCAATGGGCCTCGTTGGCCGGGTCTGCGCGGCAGCCGTCCACAACCTCCGACAGCGGCGTCGCGGCAAGCGCGTCCTCGGCCAAAGAAGAAGCACCCGGATGGGTGCTTGTGCGTAGAGGACCACGCTGGCCAGCCGGCGTCTGTACGCCTCCACCGTCAGAGGAGGCTCGTTGCAAATCGCTCTGATTGAATTCTCCAAAAGAAGAGTATTCTTTGTTGAAGACCGGCGGAACGGATCACCCTGCATGCGGCCCAATGCCATCATGACCGGCACTGCCGCCCGGTCCACATCGTTGTACAGATCCACTTTCTCGTGCACAAGGCGCCGGATCATCGCCTCATTTTGTAGGAGCATTTCCGGGCAGGCAAAGGCCGCGACTTCCCGATCAATGGCGGAAACGATCGGTTCTTTGCCGCTGCGCCGTATTTCCGCAAAAAAGAAGTGCTTTTGGCAGGAACAAGGCGCTTATCGTTACGGTCGAACACCGATCACAGAAGGAGACCCGCATGCGCTCTCTGAGACCCGACAAGAACGTTTGCGTTCGAAAGATCGACATTCCGTCCGGGAAGCGGAAGCTCCCGGCGTTGGTGCTGTCGCCGAAAGAAGCCCCGAGGCAGGCTACGGGGGTCCTGTGGATCCACGGCGGCGGATACATCGTCGGCATGAAGGAAATGGTGCATATGTCTCGGGCGGTGGAGCTTGTGAAACAGTTCGGTGCTGTGGTGGTGTCGCCGGGGTACCGGCTTGCACCCTTTGCGCCATACCCCGCGGCGTTGGACGACTGTTATGCGGCGCTTCTGTATCTGAAGGAACATGCCGGGGCATTGGGCGTTCGGGACGACCAGCTGATGGTGGGCGGCGAAAGTGCGGGCGGCGGGCTATGCGCCGCAGTCTGTATCAAAGCGCGAGATACCGGCGCGGTGAATGTCGCATTCCAGATACCGCTTTATGCGATGTTGGACGACAGGGACACGGAGAGTTCACGGAATAATCGCGGCCGGATATGGAATACCCGCAGGAACCACTTGGCATGGCGCTGCTATCTGCGGGGGCAGGAGCGGGGGACGCTGTCGCCGTATGCCGCCCCGGCGCGCTTGACGAACTTCGCCGGTCTGCCGCCCGCTTACACTTTTGTAGGCGACGGCGAGCCGTTTTATGATGAGACTGTTCGTTATATTGAGCAGCTTAGAGCCTGCGGCGTTCCGGCCTGCGTGGATGTGTACCGCTCGAACATGCATGCCTTTGACATGATACGCCCGGAGGAAGCGATGAGCCTGGAGGCAGCACGACGGTTTCATGCGCAGTTTGCCTATGCACAGACACATTACTTCGTGCCGCAGACGGGCGGACAGACCCGTGAACGGGGAGCTAGGTTCATAATCAAAATGCACCGTCTGGATGCTTTGCCATAAGAAAGCGCCGCCGGAAGCCGCAGCATTCCGCCCAAGGGCGCACGGAATGCCGCAGCCTGTTTCTTCCGGTTTCAGATGCCCGAAACAACCCCGCATGTGCGAGCGCGGGACGATCCGATTTGGAAGAATGAAACCGGGCGTGTACTTTGAGCTTTTGAAGCATAAAAATGAGCGTCTCGGATGGTGTGCTTGACGGATCTTCTGAAGGTACAGGCGCGATACAACATCGGTATCCGGCAAAACGGAACAGAAAAACGCCGACTGCATAACGGCAGGCGGCGCTTTGCTTTGTCATATGCGAACGGACAGAGAACCGAGGGAAATGGATCGGTTACCTCTGATTCCCACAGTTGCAGCGGGAGCAGCGGCGTTTTCCGCCGACGGCGCAGCCCTGCAGCCGCTGGAGAATGTCGAGGCATTCGCCGAAGCGCTGATAATGCACGACTTCGCGTTCGCGCAGGAAGTACAGCGGCTCGATGATCTCGGGGTTGGTCGTCATGTTCATCAAATGCTCGTATGTTGCCCGCGCCTTCTGTTCGGCCGCCATATCCTCGACGATGTCGGCGATCGGATCGCCCGTGACGGCAAACATGCTGGTCGAGAAGGGGACACCGTTCGGATCGGCAGGGAACACGCCGTGATTGTGCAGCGTGTAGTAGCCCGCAAGCCCGGCGTCGGTCAGTTCCTGACAGGTGCAGCCACGCATGCATTGCAGGATCATCGCACCGAGCATCTCCCAATGCCCCATTTCTTCGGTGCCAATATCGGTGAGCGTTGCCTTGACACGGTCATCCGGCATGGAGAAGCGCTGCGACAGGTAGCGCAAAGCGGCGCCCAGCTCTGTGTGAGCCAACGAAGAGCATATTTCTAAAAAAGATGGATTTTTCGCTCCAAAAGACCAGACATCCTGTTAAGTGGAGTCCGGATATAAGCATCCATGTGTATGTGGAAATCTCCTAAATTAGGGCGTTTTTAATGGTTTGGACAAGCGTGGTGAAGGCTTTGTTCAGTATGCCCTGTGGCAGCTTGCATGGTGTCTGCTACAGTTTGAAAGAGCAAATTGGAATAACATTACATGTCCTGATAACAACTTGTTTTTCAAGTAAAACAAAAAACAAGACAAGTGATTATTGAGTGGCCAGACTAAATGCAATTTAATTAAATTAGCAGAATAATCAACATCCAAATGAGAAATAATCTCATTTAGATGTTGACTTATTAAGCGGCGATGAATAAAATAGTATTGGAGGATGAGATTATGCTAATTCAATTTAATTTTAAAAACTTTAGATCTTTTAGGGATGATGTGACTCTGGATATGACAGCCACTAAAATTTCAGAACACAATCATCATATTGTGCAAATTGGTGGAGATAAGCTTTTAACTGCTGCAGGTATCTTTGGAGCAAATGCCAGCGGCAAATCTAATGTATATCAAGCTTTTGAATACATGGCAATGTATGTAGTCAACTCCTTCCGCTATGGCGGAGAGTATACTTCAAAAAAACACAATGAGCGAATTGCACCTACTCCCTTCTTGTTTGATAATAAATCAAAGGAAGAGTCTTCGTTATTTGAAGTCTATTTTGTCGACACCTCCGAGAATGGGAACGGAAAGTCATATAATTATGGATTTTGCGTAGACCAACGAGGTGTAACAGAAGAATGGTTAAATTCTAAAGCAAAAACCGCACGTGCTTATTCACCGGTATTTTACCGTTCGCGAGATGAGAACGAATTGGATTTATCAGGTTTGCCTAAAAGCAGTCGTGAGAATATCCAAGTGGCACTTGAAGATGAAGTTTTAATCGTTTCTTTAGGAGCGAAACTAAGAGTTTCAAAATGCAAGCTCATTAGGGACTGGTTCTTGGACACAGAGTTTGTAGACTTTGGGAGTCCAATAGAGACCTTAATCCGATCTCGAACCTTACCGACTGGATTTGTTGAAGATAATAAAGTACAAAACGATGTGTTAGATTTCTTTGCTACATTTGACGATAGCATAAAGGGATTTGAAATCGAACAAATTGATAGCGATAAAGAAGATGATAATGATAAGCGTGTTTCTATTGATTCTATGCATCTTATGATTGATAGTGATCAATATGCGAAAATGCCTTTGTCAGAAGAATCTGCTGGTACATTAAAAATGTTTTCCTTATATCCTAGCTTGAAGGAGACTTTATCTAGTGGTGGAGTCTTATTTGTCGATGAATTAAATGCTCGACTTCATCCACTCTTAGTGCGCAACTTTGTATTAACATTTTTAAATCCAGAGCTTAACCCTAATCATGCTCAGATTGTTTTCACGGCCCATGATACATGGCAAATGTCAAACAATTTGCTACGCAGAGATGAGATATGGTTTACAGATAAAGATGCTGATGGTATCTCGAAACTTTACTCCTTGGCTGACTTTACAGACAATGAGGGAAGTAAAATTCGCAAAGATGAAAACTATGAAAAGAACTATTTGCTTGGTAAATACGGTGCCATTCCTTCACTCAAAAGCATTGCTTTATTGGAGGGCAAATAATTATGGGGCGAGAAAATAGACGGGGAGAACGACGGCCGCGTGGAGGCCTCCAAAACCAACGTATTCCTGAACTTGGATATTACATCATCGTTACAGATGCAAAGGAGACAGAAAAGAACTACCTCCTTGGCCTTCGAGACACTATCCCTCCTTGTTTGAAGGATAAGCTTGTAATAAAAGTTTTCCAAGCATCAACCCAGGACCTGATTGCCAAATGTAAAGAACTCATGAGCCGAGATCCGCAATATCGGATGCCGTGGATAGTATTTGATCGTGATCGTGTACCTAACTTTGACGATATAATCGCTCGTGCAAAAAGTGAGGGTATTTCTGTTGGCTGGTCAAATCCGTGTATTGAAATCTTATTTCATGCTTACTTTGGCAACATGCCTACAATACTGGAGTCAGCTCGTTGCTGTGAACATTTTGCTACCATATTTAAGCAGCACACCGGAATGGAGTACGATAAAGCCGACACGAAGATACTGGAAAAACTGCGCAAATATGGTGATGAAATAGTGGCAATTGAGGTGGCACGTCGACGCATGCATCAATGGGAAAATTCTGATGTGATTCGTCCATCGAAAATGTGTCCCTGCTCAACACTATTTGAACTCGTGAGCGAGATCGACAAGAAATCAATAGTGTAGGTATACATTTACTCCTATCTTAGGAAATAGCTTTAGAAGATTTATTCGACAAGTAGATCTTAGGCTAAAACTGTTCTGAGCGCTTAATCAGGTGGGTTTGTAAAAATTTTTTTTGTAAGGAGGAGCAATTGACTATGATGACACTAAAACGATTTAGGGTAACGAATTTTCATTTCCGTGTGAGCCAACGAAGAGCATATTTTTGACGGAGCTTCAATTCACCGTTCCACCGAGTAAAATTCAGGTGAAATGGAGCCGTCATTTGACCATACAGGTTTATTTGGAATGCGCCTAAATAATGAGAAAGCGTCGAGATTTTCGGCGCTTTTTTGTTTTGTAAACCTACACGAAAAGGAGGAACATATGCAATCTCAAATCATCGCCATTGCCAATCAAAAGGGCGGCGTTGGTAAAACCACCACCTGTGCCAATCTGGGCATTGGCTTGGCGCAGGAAGGAAAGAAAGTGCTGTTGGTCGACAGCGACCCACAGGGATCACTCACCATCAGCCTTGGTTACGACCGTCCTGACCAACTGCCAATCACCCTTTCCGACATCATGGAAAAGGTCATGGATGAAAATCCTATCGCACCCCATGAGGGTGTTCTTTCCCACGATGAAGGCGTTTCCCTTATGCCTGCCAATATCAGCTTGTCCGGCATGGAGGTATCCCTCGTCAACGCTATGAACAGAGAAAAGATACTCAAACAATATCTGGATAGCGTGAAGCGCCAGTACGACTATGTGCTCATCGACTGTATGCCTTCCCTTGGTATGCTGACCATCAACGCCCTTGCCGCTGCGGACAGCGTGATTATCCCTGTACAGGCACAGTACCTTCCCGCCAAGGGCTTGGAGCAGCTTTTGCAGACCGTCAACAAAGTGCGACGGCAGATCAATCCCAAGTTGAAAATCAGAGGTATCCTGCTCACTATGGTAGACAACCGCACCAACTATGCAAGGGAGATCAGCACCTTGCTGCGGGATACCTACGGCAGTAAAATCAAGGTCTTTGCAACGGATATTCCTCATTCCGTCCGTGCTGCTGAGATCAGCGCTGAGGGCAAGAGCATCTATTCCCACGATTCAAAGGGTAAAGTCGCAGAGGCATACCGAGAGCTGACCAAGGAGGTGCTAAAGATTGAAAAGCAACGGCAAAAAGCTAAGTCTGACCTCTTACGATGATATCTTCACCACAGAGGATGCAAGGCAGGAAGATCAACGAGGACGGGTCGTGGAAATCCCGCTGGGCAAGCTCCAGCACTTTCACGACCACCCCTTTCAGGTGCGTCACGACCAAGCCTTACAGGATATGGCAGACAGTATCAAAGAATACGGCGTACTATCTCCCGCTCTTGCGCGACCGCTCCCAGATGGCGGCGGATATGAAGTAATCTCCGGCAATCGCCGGTTGGAAGCCTGCATCCTTGCAGGGATGCAAACCATGCCGGTGATCGTGCGGGATATGACCGACGATGAAGCTATCATCGCCATGGTAGATGCTAATTTACAAAGAGAAAATATCTTGCCAAGCGAACGGGCTTATGCTTACAAAATGAAATTGGAAGCCATAAAAAGGCAGGGATTTAGGGCAGATTTAACTTCTGGACAAGTTGTCCAGAAGTCCAAAACTTCCGTAGAAAGAGTTGCAGAGCAAGCCGGGGAAAGCTACAAACAGGTTCAACGCTACATCCGCCTGACCGAACTCATCCCGCCCATACTGGATATGGTGGATGGCGTTACTGAGCAGAAGATAGCTTTCAACCCTGCGGTAGAGCTTTCCTATCTTACCCTCTCTGAACAGACCATGTTGCTGGACGCAATGGCGGCGCAGGAAGCTACGCCGTCACTATCCCAAGCACAGCGGCTCAAGAAGTTCAGCCAACAGGGAAAACTGTCCGAAGACGTGATGATGGCAATCATGTCCGAGGAAAAGAAAGAGGTTGACCGCATCACACTCACCACAACCACGCTGTCCAAGTATTTCCCTAAGTCCTATACACCTAAGAAGATGGAAGAAACCATCATCAAGCTGTTAGAGCAATGGCAGCGAAAACGACAACATGAGCAAGAACGGTAGGCATAAGAAATACCGTTTGCATGTCTTTCATTTTTCATGTATGATAAACAAGAAAGTGTGCAAGATAATGTGCAAGATGATTCTTCGGAGGACGCTACATGGAACACTATTCACCCCCATATACGATTACCGACGAAATACTTGCATTGGTTGCCAGTATATCGGAAAAACTGGGCAGAATCAGTACGGTTCACGCATTGGAGACGAAACCTCATCTGCGCCGGAATAACCGAATCAAGTCCATTCATTCTTCACTACGCATTGAAGCAAACTCCCTCTCTTTAGGTCAGGTAAGAGATGTTCTGAATGGTCGTCTTGTCCTAGGAGAACAAAGGGAAATTCAAGAGGTTAAAAACGCTTACGCCGCCTATGAAAAGCTCCCGGAAATCGATCCTTTTGATTTGGAAGAATTAAAAGAGCTGCATGGTATCATGACGCAGTTTATCGAAGATGAGTCCGGCATGTTCCGCACAGGAGAAGAGGGCGTGTTTCGTGGGGATCGATGCATTTTTGTAGCGCCACCGGCTATACGTGTGCCCGACCTGATGGAAGACCTGTTCTCATGGATGACCCGTAGCAAGAAAACGCTGCACCCTTTGATTCTTTCGGCAATTTTCCATTATGAATTTGTCTTTATCCATCCCTTTGCGGATGGGAACGGCAGAATGGCGCGGCTTTGGCATACGGCGATTCTTTCCAAATGGAAGCCGATCTTTGCCTATATTCCGTTGGAAAGTCAGATTGAGCGATTTCAGGATGACTACTATGAAGCCATCGCCGCCTGTCATAAAGAAGGCGCATCCAATATCTTTGTGGAGTTCATGCTCCATCAGATCGATCAGGTTCTGGATGAGCTGACCGTGCAGATTGCAGAGGACGACAGGCAGCAGTCCGTTTGCGTCCAAAAACTTCTCTCGGTTATGGATTACGATATTCCCTATACTGCAGCGGAATTGATGGAGAGGCTTCAGCTCAAATCCAGAAACGCATTGCGGAACAACTATTTATCTCCGGCTATGGATTTGAATTTGGTGGAGATGACCATTCCTGACAAACCCAACAGTCGTAATCAGCGATACATCAGAAAGTAACAAATTACAAATAGGTCACTTTACTATCTATGGGCTGTCTGCAGCACAGTACACCGTTAGCGAAGTTTCCGCGCCCGACGGCTACACTAAGGATGCAGATAAGACAGTCACCGTAAGCAACAGCGGCAAGGCTACCGTCACCATGGCGGACAGCCCCATGGCGCTTCGCTTCAACAAAACCGATGCCCTGAGAGGAAGCACCATCGACGGCGGTAAGTTCAGCCTGTATAGCGGCGAAGAACTCATCAAGCTCCGCAAGGTGGAAGATGGTGTATATGCGCCTGCAGCAAACGGCAGCACCACCTTTGCCACTCACAACGGCTCTGCCCTGATCGCACCCCTTGCCGCAGGCAGCTACACTATTTCCGAAGAACAGGCTCCCGATGGCTTCGCAGCGGCTGCAGATGTGAGCGCCACCGTTACCGAAAGCAGCACTTCCGCCAATCCTGCTGTGGCAGCCATGCAGGATAAGCCCCTTGCGCTCACCGTAAACAAGGTATCTTCCATTACGAAGCATCCGATCAGCGGCGCAGTATTCCGCCTGTACGATAGCCGCGGCAACGCCATCAAGGTGTCTGCCATGGCAGGATATGACGGATGGTTTGCTGTGGATTCAGATGGTGATGCTGACTTTACCATTCCCGCATCCGGCGTGGCTTCTATCCTGTATCTCCCTCAGGGCAGCTATGAACTGAAAGAGGTCTCTGCGCCCAATGGATACGCAGTAGGCCGTGGTACAACTTCTGCGGTTGTAGGCAGCTACAATACCTATACCGCACCCGCATCCGTCACCGTGGAGAATGAACCTCTTGCCATGCTGCTGGATAAGGTAGATGCCTCTGATAAATCTCCCCTTGAGAATGTGGCATTCAAAATTAAAGATGCGGATGGTAATTACCTTCGCTTTACCGTGCAGGAGGACGGTAGTTACTATGTGACTGCCGATGGAGAGAACACCTTCAAGACCGATGCAGAAGGACTTGCCAGCGTCCTGTTTATCCCTGTTGGTACTTACACCCTTGAAGAACAGCAGCATCCCGGCTTTGCTCCTACCGAAGCACAGGAGTTCACCGTCACCGCCGAAAACACCGCAAGCTATCCTGCCAAGGTAGGCGTAGAGAACTGGCCCCTGTACTTTGAACTGGAAAAGACAGATAAGCTGACGGGCAAAGCCCTTGCAAACGTACCCTTCAAGCTCGTGGACAGCTCCGGCAATGCGCTCCGCTACACCCAGCAGGAGGATGGCAGCTACAAGGTGACTGCATCCGGTGCGGATACCTTCCTGACAGATGCCGAGGGCAAGGTGCTGATTTCTCACATCCCCGAGGGTAGCTACAAGTTAGTTGAACAGACCTTTGATATGTACGCCACCCATACGGAAGTGACCATCACTGTGGCAGATACCAACACAGAAGCTACTCCCGCAAGTGCAAGCCTTGAAAACTGTCCTACCGCCTTTGTTCTGACTAAGGTAGATGCAGAGACCAAAGCTGCACTGGATAACGTAAAGTTCACCCTGAAAGATGCGTCCGGAAATGTGGTGCCCATCGCCCTGATGGATGATTGCACCTACCGTCCTGCCTATGCGGTTGGTAAGGATACCGTTGCCATCAGCAATGCAACCCTGACCACAGACGGCAACGGTGAGATCGCAATTCACTATCTCAAGCACGGCACTTACACCCTGATTGAGCAGCAGAAAGCGGGATATGCACCCCTGAAGGACATCTCCTTTGAGATCACTTCTTCCCACTCCACTGAAGCGCCTCTTGCCATGACCGTTGAGAATATCCCCGGCACCCTTGTCATCTCCAAGACGGATACCGTTACCAAGGCGGCTCTGCCCGGCACCCGTTTCAAGATGCTGGATGAAAGCGGCAATGTTATCAAGCTGGTACAGGAGAATGGCGTATATCGTCCTGCCAAGTCTACAGAGACCGGTATGGAGGAACTGACCGTGGGCGCTGACGGTTCTGCTACCGTGAAGTACATCACCGGCAAAGTAACCATCCGTGAAACTGGTGCTCCCGCAGGCTATGCTTACGCAGCGGATGCAACTGCAACCGTGGGTATGACCGCCATTTCCCATGAGAATGGTGATGCGGCCCTTGCCATGGAGACCGTGGAGATTGCCGATCAGCCCCTTGCGCTGAGAATCAATAAGATCCACGCAAAGACACTGAAGCCCCTGAAGGGTGCTGCCTTTGAAATCAGAAGTAGCGACGGTGTTACTCCCATGACTTTTGAACTGAAGGATGGCATCTATTGGTATAGCAAGGCGGGAAGCATTACCACCATTACCATGGATGAAAACGCACAGGCTCTGATCTGCGGCCTGCCTGCCGCCAAGTACAAGCTGGTGGAAACCGTAGTGCCCAATGGGTTCTTCCCTGCACCTGCTCAGGATTTCACCATTCAGCTCACGGATACATACGAAAAGCCCCTTGAGATCACTGTCACCAATACCCCTGAAGTTAAACTTGGTCTTGACTCGGATAAATGGGATGATGTGCTGCTGATGGGCGGCGGAATTCTGCTGCTTGCAGGCGCTGCAACCTTCATCTACATTAAAAAGCGCAGAACTGCCAGATAAGGACTGAATGAGAAACGGGAGGCATTTGCCTCCCGTTTCTCTTTATGAGGTATGTATGAAAAAGACGATTTTCGTGCTGTTGATCCTGCTTTGCATTGGGCTGGGTGCTTACTTGGGCTTTCACTATTCAATCTTCACGATCCCGCAGCGTACATCCCAAGTGCTGATCGGTGAAACCGTTACGCCCTTACCCGCAGGGCAGATGCCAAAACCAATCACTACACAATCTCAGCCAACAGCAGAACAGCCCTTACAGGAAATCTATCCTGTCACAATACCCGATATCCTACCTGTGGAGGAATCCGTAGAGAAATCCGCGCCCTACAATGCCAATGGCATCCTTGGGCACCTTATCTACGATGGTAAAAGCGTCGTTGTGCGGGATGACATCGATGCAGCTACATTGGAGAAAAGCCCCGGATGGGTGCCGGACAGCTCTCTTCCCGGCAACTCCGGCATGAGCATTATCTTCGGGCACAGAAACCGCAAGCATTTGAAGCTGATCGAACCTATCGAGGTGGGCGATACCATCTCTTTTCGCTTTGTATCCGACAATCGCTTGGTGTCCTATGAGGTGACGGATGTACAGATCTTCGAAAAAACCTCTGACTGGACGCTGCCTGTAACGGATGAGGATGTGTTGGTGCTTGTGACCTGCTATCCCTTTGAATATACAGGCAATGCACCGGGTAAGTTTCAGGTGCTTGCAAGGCTTATTCGATAAAACATCGTGAACAGAGGGAAACGAAACATGATTTCCAGTTTACTTCACTCCGGAATATGATATAATAAGATTATCAAAAAAAGGAGGCGCATTGTATGAAAAATGCAGCAATGACCCGCGAAAAAAAAGTCAGCAATGCGTTTGGAATTGTTACGGTTGAAGGCAAGCGCCCATCCAAAACTGCTATGGAAGTTTCCCGACGCTATGCAAGCGGAGAGATCAGTGCTGTTCAAGCAAAACAGCTATACTTAAAAGCCAACAAGTTAGTGCCATAACCGGCACTTTCTTCATTTAGAAGGAGAATACTATGCCTGATCCTTATCTGTACCCCAACACCAATGTTCTTATCAACAAATTTGATATTCAGGATGCCAAACGTCTTTCAGAAGTAGAAAACGATTTGGTATACATTAAACTCTTTGAAGTAGACGACTTCATGCAGGATTTATCCTTTGATACGGCTGGCTTAAAAGCATTGCACCATTATCTGTTTGAAGATATCTATGATTGGGCAGGTAATTTCCGCACCATCAACATCTTCAAGATTGAACGAGTTATTCCGGGGAAATCCGTAGAATATGGCGATCATACCCAGCTTCAGCGATTACTTGATGCTGCATTTTTCGACTTGGATGAAACCCGGAGGGATGAGCTGTCAAAAGAAGCTCGAGCGAAAGTCTTTTCAAGGATGTTTGCACGCATTTGGCAGATTCATCCTTTCCGTGAAGGTAACACCCGTACTGTCACCACGTTTATGCTGGGATATGCCAATCGGCATGGGATAACAATTGATGGCTCGTTGCTCTCTAAGTACAATGCCTACGTCAGAGAATCGCTTGTCATGGCGTCGATAGGAGAGTATTCAGAATACGAGCATCTTGAAAAGATCATTTTGGATGCCATGGGTGATGCGGACGGATCTGAAACAGATGCAACCGAAGAAGCAACCGAACAGTACGCTAAAATCAACGAATACGAGGTCAAAGACTACTATTACCGTCAGTTTGAAACAGACAAATAAACCTTAAAATCCATACTGTTCTTAGAAAGGCACATGTGCAATCATGTGGCTTTTTCTTTACCCCGAAATCAGAAAGGAGCTATGCCATGGAACAAAAAAGCAGCAAAGACCGCTTGCGGGAGATCACCGACAGCATCGAACAGGGCATCAAAGACCTGTTTGAAAGCGAGAAATACAAACAGTACCTTCGCACCATGTCACGCTTTCACCGTTACTCCGTCAACAACACGTTGCTGATTGCAATGCAGCGCCCGGATGCTACCCGCGTCGCAGGATATAACAAATGGCGGGATCAGTTTGGACGGCATGTGCGCAAGGGCGAAAAAGGTATCCAAATCATCGCGCCCACGCCATATAAAAAGAAAATCGAAGAAATAAAGCTCGACCCCGATACCAAAGCGCCTCTGCTGGATAAGGACGGGAACGCCATCATGGAGGAAAAGGAGATTAAAATCCCCATGTTCCGAGTGGTATCCGTCTTTGACGTTTCCCAGACCGAGGGCAGACCGCTGCCGCAGCTTGCAAACACCCTCACGGGCAAGGTAGAGCAATACGATGTGTTCATGGAAGCGCTTCGCCGCTCATCACCCCTTCCCATAGAAGAAGCCGCCATGCAGGACAGCACGGATGGTTTCCTGAGCCTGAAAGACCAAAAGATCTGTATCCGCAAAGGCATGAGCGAAGTGCAGACCGTATGCGCCGCTATCCATGAGATTGCCCATGCAAAGCTGCATAATACCGTCTTGCCCATCCCTGAAAACGCACCGCTGTATCAGGAGGTAGAGATTTTTGATATCCCCGCTTTGTTCTCCAATGGACGGATTGCAAGCGAGAATATTCCTGAAGGGCTGTTCCGATATGACCTTCGCGGTTCGGATTACGATCCCGGCTATCCCGTTACGGTGGAAGAACGAGTGGTCGTGAACCACGCAGGTACAATACTTACCGCAAAACCTCTTAAACTTCCCGAAAGCGGCAGACTTGCTCTCACGGACGAAGAAGGACTGAACTTTACGGGCGGCGAGATCACAGCGTATCAATTCAGTGAGGAACAGAAAAAAGATCGCTACACCGAAGAAGTGGAAGCGGAAAGCATCTCCTACACGGTTTGCCAGTACTACGGCATCGAAACCGCCGACAACAGCTTTGGATATATCGCAGGCTGGTCACAGGGTAAGGATTTGCAGGAGCTTCGGGCAAGCCTTGAAACCATCAACCATACCGCATCGGAACTCATTACGGATATCGACCGCAACTTTGCAGAGGTATGCAAGGAACGCAATATTACGCTTGCGGTTGCAGAACAGTCCAAGGAAGCCATGTATCAGCTTGACGACAGTATGCTGCTGCATCTTCAGCCTACGGACAACGGATATGACTACACCATTTACGACAGCGCAGACAAGCACATCCTGGACGGCGGCAGGCTTTCGGATTCTGCATTGGATATTACCGCTGCACAGCGTGCGGTGTTTGTCCTACTTGATTTTTACCGATAGCCGCTATAAACTTACATTATGTAAGCTAAAAGCATGCGTTCCGCTTAAATGTTAGAAATTGGGAGAATTTCGAGAGCGAATATCATGGACATGATAAAAGAGTATCCTGAGCTTGTAAATCCCCCGTTATCTTCGCTCTAAATCAGAAGTTGAGGCGATGTATTGTGATGGGTTTCGCTCCTCTCAAGCTATTTTTATGGATCTGTGGCGCCAAGGGTTGCTCGAATTTGAACTGTACAGAGAAATCACTCCACCATGAATACCATCAGCATCCTTAGAAGATGGCTCCTTGTAGGCTGATATGCTATCATGATAGAATATATTTTATACAGTAAAGATTCTATCAGAAGTATAGTAATGCAATGCCTCAAAAAAGTGTCTATTTAATGAGGATGTTTACCTATATGATGGAGGAATTATGAATAGTCTCGACAACCTAATGAGAGATTACAACAAGAATTACAAGGAGTTAGCTCTTTACGCGTTGATGGTTACTCAAAATACGACTGAAGCAGAAGACATTTTACAAGATCTAGCAGAAAAAATCTTGACAAACACCGAACAATTCGCAAAGGCAACTACCGTAATAGCCTATTATAAGACCTGTATACTCAATCTATCCAAAGCATACTACAAAAAGAAAAAGCGAACGATATCAATGGATACCTCTTCGTGCTATGGACATGGCGCGACAACATCAGACCTACACTCACAGCCAAGCGATCGCGAACTGTATGTAGATTTGAAGCGTATATTTGATCGTCTAACAGACTATGAAAAGCAGCTTTTAGAGTTGAAGTATGTTCTGGGTTATCAGAATAAAGAGCTTGCTGCAATGATGGGAAGTAATGCAAACACGGTTTCTCAGCAGCTTTTTCGCATAAGACGGAAACTGGAAAAGAATCTGGAACTGGAAGGATTGATGTGGAGCATGCTTCTTATATTTCTACATCAATATTACCATGCAGCTTATTGATTGAGGACGCTTATGCGAATGCGTAGAATTACAAAAAAAATCAAGGAAAATCCTGCGCTCTTGAGCGATGCATATATTCACTCAAAAGTAGAAGCCGAGCATCTTTTTGATGCAGGTTTTCCGAGTTTAAATGAAACACTTATACGAGCAGAAGCAAAGTCAACTCTGCCTGAAGAGGCATGGAGACAGTTTCGGGATCAGTCTCTGGATGAGCAAGAACAAAGAGAACAAAGAACCGACAACGTTAAGGCAAGATGGACTACATCATTCGGAAAATTACTGCTTACACACAAACGCGTTGCGGTTGTGGGCGTGATCCTCTTCCTAACGTTCTGCTATCTTTCACTATTTCCGAGCGGTCGTGCACTTGCGAAAAGTTTCTTCGACTATATCATGTCCATAACAGGAAGAGACGTAGAGATCGAAAGTACCGAGTATATTGACAATGAGTATATGAGTACAGGCAGTACAGAAGAGTTTTTTGAGATCAACACTGAATATGAGACCGTGGAAGAATTTAAAAAGAGAACTGGTATCACACCTTTTACCATAGAATGCGATGGCTTGACTTGCGTTAGTGTGAGAGAACACTATTCCTCCTACGCAGGGCGTAATTTGTGGATTGATTATCAAATAGGTCAGGATGGAGAGGTTTCCATTCTACAAAGTTGGTTATATTATGACGATAGCGTGTCGGTTTCAGCGAACTCCGAGTATGATAATTCTTTTACTCTGTTTAATGGGGCCGAGTTGCATTATGCGATAGATGAGATAGACGGAAGTTTCAATGGAGTGTCCTTGCTGGAAGACTCCATGTTGCAAATCAGTATCAATGATTCTGCCTATTTTGAGGAAGTTGTAGAGGCTTTAAAATAAAGCGAGGCAAGCAAAAACAGGAGAGGAAGCCCTCTCATGTTTTTTATGATAAGTATTATATTGAAAAAGTTTTGCTTCTGGATGCAGATGTTGCGTCACCGGAACCCGAGTAGTACATCTTATACGTGCCAGAAGAAAGAGAAACGCTTTTAGAGGCAGTTACAATTGTGCCGTTTCCAGAATTTGAACCACTTGTTACATATACTTCTGAACCATTGCTAATCCGATAGAGTGTAAAACTTACGGACAACGATTCTGATGAAGTTGTCTTGATTGTTGCCGTTGCACGAGTTTTGGAAAGAGATGCTGTCAAAGTAATTGCCCCCATCGGCTGAATCGGATCGAACTCATCCTTTCCCATCGCGAAAGTACTCCCCATTGTAGTCACACAAATCGCCAGTGCGAGCAGCATGCATGCAAGTCTTCGTTTCATTTTCATTCCTCCATTTCGTGTTGAGATTTTTGTAGGATCTATATATAAATGATAATCTTGGATCCAAAAGTATTATGGCAAAATCCAAGACATTATTTTGATTTTTGTTAATAATTGGCCTGTGAAAATTATCATATTTATAGAGATCAAAATTCTCTGTGTAGAGGAGGTGGTGCGTATGATTGTGTTAAACAAAAGTAGCCGTAAACAATGAGCCGGGAAAACGATAACACAATAAAACAGCAGTCATATAGATGCTGGATCAATTTAATAAAGGAGGTAGCTTTTATGCGTAAACGTATTTTTGTTTTGGTGTTTGCATTCATTCTATGCTTCGCAACCCTTTCACAGGCTCTTGCGACACATGATTTGTATGACACATATAAATCAGAATGGGAAGGTATGCCTTTGCAAAAGCAAAGCAGTTATGAACGTAAACCTACAAAAGCAATTCAAACGATTCTCTACTATTACACATCTACTACGAGAACTTTGATTAATGAAGGTGGTGGAATCGACGGTGCCTTTGGAAGCAAAACAGCTGAAGCTGTTGAGTCATTTCAAAGAGTACACGATCTTTCCATGGTTGATGGTAAAGTAGGCCCTGGAACCTGGAGAACGCTTTATAAGGTTCTTGAACATTCTGCTGCAGGAGCTGGCGGTAATGCTTGGAATACATCTACGGCATATCTTTTTAGCAGAACGTATTCCGGCGAAGGGCGAGTAATGATAATTAAAAGAGCAAGAGCAAATGGCGCATGGTATATTAACTCCACTAATCAGATTTTTTATGAAGCATAAATGATTTGATTTTTACTGAGGGAACAGTGGATTCAATACCCTCAGTATAGAATTTCAAGCACATCCCAATAAATGATTATTAGGAGGAAGAATAATGAAAAAACTATATTTGTATTATTTAATATTTTTATTGACTACGATCATATGTGGATGTCAAGAACAGCCCAATACTGAGATTATTATTAATAAAATGGAGACAGAACAAAACTTATATAAAGACGCTGAAGAATATACGCCTTATCTTGCTCAAGAAAAATGGAATGAGATTGTTTCTGGAAAAGACGTTACTTATGTTTTTGATGCCGAGATTTGTATTCCAGATGTAAATGCATATCCGATTTATGAAGTACTACCAAGCTTTTTTGAATTTGATAAACTGGATAATATTATTCGTTCTTTGGTTCCAAATCCTCGTATTAAAATAGAAGAAGTAGATTTGCTGACAAAAGATCAAATTCGTATGGAGATGGATTTGATAATTCAGAGCATTAATCTTGTAGATAAAAACCATCCGGAGTTTTCAGAAGAAGAAAAAAACAACTATTTGTCTAGTAGAAATGAAGATCTAGCATATATGCAGGAACTTTATAATAATGCTCCAGAAGAGATTGAAACAAGAGAAATAAAGAGTACTTCTGAAATGCGTTCAGAAACTAGTACTCGTACAAATGTGCGAGTTTACAATGAACAGGATAACCCAGAACTGATATGTGAAATGAACATGACTAAGGGTGACAATAGAGTTGCCACTTTTTCAATATTCCCGTACAAAGCATATGATATAAAATTGCATACTTTTGTCCCAATTGGAGAAATGCCAATTCCTCGTATCGAAATGTCTAAAGAAGTAGCAGCAGAAACTGCACAAGCTTTTGTGGAATATGTTGGGATTAACAATAATTACTCTTTGAATTGTGTTTATGAAGATATGGCATTTTATGATGGGCTGGTTGCAGTATTCACCCCCTCATATTCAGGAATAGAAAGCACATATGCTGTTCCTGCGATACTTCCATATCAATCACAGGATCTGGAGTTTTTCAGGATTTGGCCAGCTGAGGTTATTTTAGTGTATCTTGATTCGAACTATAATATTTGTCGTTTTGAATGGAAGTACCCCGCTCGGATAGGGAAAATGATAAATGCAAATGCAGAGTTAATGTCGTTTGATTCTGTAAAGGAACAGATAAAAAAATCAATTAAATTGATGAGCCCCGATATGCCATATTGGGATGGAATTGAACATCGACAAATTGTAATTGAACGGATAGAGTTAGGAATAATGCGGGTGAAACGAAGTGGAACTAGCGACGCATATATCTTGCTGCCCGTTTGGGATTGCTTTGGATATTTGATTGATCATTATAGATCACAAGAAGAAAGCGAATATAGGCTCAATGAAAATAATGATGCCATAATCGATGAAAATGATGGTGTTGGTACATTTTTGACTATTAGCGCATTGGATGGAAGCATCATAGATCGTAAATTTGGGTATTAAATATATCAAAAAAGATCAATTTGAATTGCTTTACTTGTACTGGTGGAGTTAACAATGATTCGTATATTCAGGAAGGAGTTCATTATTGGCATAGTAGGCGTTGCGGTTTGCCTTTGTGCGGATGCTTTTTCGGATGTTGTTGTGCTTTTGATGGAAATAACTCCAACGGCAATACTATGGGCTCATCAAAAGATTATATTTCAAGCATTATCTGATGATGTGATATTATTTGCTGCACCAATCTTTGCGACAGTTCCTTTTTCAGGGGCTTTTGTTGAGGATGTAAAAAGTGGATATACGAAGCAAGTTCTGCCAAGGACGACTGTAAAAGATTATGTTATAAGAAATGAAATGACATGTGCGGTATCTGGCTTTTTAACGATTGTGTTTGGATTGCTAATAGGTGCTGCAATTATTACCCTTGCGATAACTCCAATTGAGACATTCTCCAGTGTTCCGGTAGAATCGGTTTTTGTCAAAATCATAGGGAGAATTGGATTGTATGGTCTTGCTGGTGCCCTCTGGGCCATGGTTGGAATGCTGTGTTCCACGATCACTATGAACTCCTACATGGCATATGCCTCTCCGTTTATCCTGTATTATGTGCTTATTATTTTGCAAGAACGGTATGCACGCGACTATTTCATGCTTAATCCACAGAATTATCTGACTCTTGAAGGAAAGTGGCCATTTGGTGGGTGGAGCGCAGCAATCACAATGCTGGTTTTGCTGATTGCCGTCATGCTGGGGTTCCAACTAAATCTATTGTAATAGGAGATACTATTTTGAAGAAATATTTTTTGATTCTAATGTCATTTTTCGTACTTCTTGCATTGTTCGGATGCGTTCCAACACCTGAGGAGGAGTTTATTAAACAAAAGGACAGCAATACTATGCTGGAACAGGCCAAAACAAACGAAAATGGCACAAGGGTTATTGACGTACTTGCTTCTGCGGGAATCAATTCGACCGAGAATAACTCGAATGGAAATCTTCCGATAGAAACTTACCAGTATGAAGCAACGGATTCGACCGGATTTGTGCATTTGAAAGTGGATGCAAAGATCGTTTTGCCGGACGTAGAGTATCTACCCATCGCACGCGTTTCTTCCGTGCCATTTACAGAAGCGGAGGTAGAAGCGTTGTATCGCGCGCTGCAATCCGATACCGTTACAATTGCAAGCGATGGTCCGCTGTTCAAAGGATTTTGGCAACCCACGTTAGATGACCTTACCAAACAATATCAAAACGGTGTTTATGACGATAAATATGATACCGCAGAAGATGTGATGAAAGCGATGCAAGATGTTATGCAAAAAATGGAAAAGGAGCCGGATAAACCGATTCCGATCAAACCTGATTTTTCTTTTCAAAAACTTGATGATTACTCTTTAACAGCAGAAATAACAGGAGTACGAGAGGACAGATATGTTTCTAGACTCTCGGTACAAAACAACACTGATGCTGATTATATGACAGCATGGGTAGAAGCTGAGTATATCCGTGATATACAACAGTATGGCCTTTTAAATAGATCAATCGAAGCACATTCCATGTCCCGGGGTAGCACGATTTCTTCCAGATGGGGAATGCTTTATGAAAACAACATTCCCATAGTTCCCCCGCAGATAGAAGAATCTATTGCGTTTCGCATGGCAGAGCAAGTGATCGAAACCGCTGAATTGAGGGATTATGTGTGTACTGGAAAATGTGTTACGCCTTTTTATCAGCATTTGGAAGACATTCGGGACGGTTGCCCGGGAAAGTATGAGTTTATTTTTACCCGTAAAGTCAATGGTGCCGCCGAAACATTTATGAATACCGCGATAGCTTGTGGTTCAGAGGAGGAAGCAGTAAGAGCTGAGTGGCCTTATGAGCGCATCCATATCTATGTGGATGATCAAGGCATTTTTGCCTTCCTGTTCTACGGAAAAAGCAAGGTATCGCAGATCATCAATCCGCAGGCGACGATGCTGCCATTTAGCGAGATTCAATCTATCTTTGAAAAGCAGTTTTTGGTTCGATGCGGCGACTATGTTGCGGGTAGAACTGGGGATGGAGAACGGACGTATGAGATCACAGAGGTTCGGCTTGGTCTGCAGCGCATTTTTGAAAAGGATCGTTTGGTAGACGGACTGTTGGTTCCGACATGGAGTTTTTTCGGGACGTATACCGATGAAAAAGGCTTTAAGTATGGCTTGGATGGGCATGATGCATGGTTTACGATCAATGCGGTAGACGGAACGATAATTGATCCATATATAGGGTATTAAAGCGCAAAACGCGCTTAGGAAAGGGGGCGTATAACGATTGCAGAGAAATATCTGTAGTCAGAAGAAAAATGCAGTTCGCCGAAAGAGTGATCAAAACAAACCAACTGACAACAGAAAGGAGTAAAAACATGAAGAAATTTGTAGCTATTATTTTGACGCTGATTATAGTTCTCTCGATTGCATCTTTATCTTTTGCGGATGGCAATATGAATACTCCATATTCGTTAACAAACAAATATGTTTATGGGGGAGCTGGACAAGCAGTCAAAACGAGCCAAATGCGAAGCGAACCGAATTCTCTCGATTTCAAAGCCACAAATATCGTATGGCGATCAGGAATGCAGGAGAGCGACAAAAACCCTAAATTCTCAGGACACTATGCCGGAACTTCAACAAGATGCACCTATATAAAGAACATTGCCGTGAATAAATATCAAAAAGCGACATATACGGGAGGAAGCATCGGCACGATGGTTGATGTTTATATGAGCATTGCCAGTGCAAACACCACCCATTATATGAGGGTCACCGGATCTGGTGTAATTTAAGTGATGGATGTGCAGCAGCACATCCAAGAATGGGTGTGCTGCTGCAATGATAGATCTTAACGCTCGTCATTAAAGAGGATGGTGGAAAAACGATTATGGATTACAAAAAAAGATTGATACGCATAGGAAGCATTCTGTTTTTTGTTGTTTTTATAGGAATTGCGTGCAAAAGAGATATTGTTAAAGTAGACATCACTGATGCGTTTGAACGGGCGGAAATATCATCTGAAGGGCTGCTTTTTCATGCAAATACCCGTCAAAAACAGTTTTCGGATGATGAAATACAGAGTATGATTTATACCGTATCCGGGGATGCTCCGCAGTTATATAAAGCTTATGAAATAGGCAAAGATGAATGGCAACGGATCATTAATGAAGCGCGGAGAGGAGAATCTTTTGAAGCTTCCGTGGATGCATTGCAGGAAAAAGTAAACGCAACAGCAAAAGAAAAGAGTACAGTTTTTCCTACCGTTCTTTCAGATATTGCTGTTGGAATGATGAAAGAGGTTTATTTCTATAACAACGGGAATATTTCCGCTTGTACTTTTATTCGAGGCGGGGATATGTTTGCCTATTTTCGTGATATGAACATGAATGTTTTGGGAGAGGGGCTGTGTCAAAACGGTGTTCAAAATGAAACGCAGGGTAATGCTTATGATTATGAGCATTGGCTCCTTCCGGGCGAACCGGATATTTCTAGAGAGGATGCACTCCATACTGCACAGCATTATTTGGCGGAATTGGGAGCAGACCTTGATTTGTTTTTTGTAGAACCATGTACTGTTTTAAATTATGGACTTATTAAAAGTGTCGGATGGAAATTCGTTTTTACAAGAGAGATAGATGGTTTAAAGTCGCACTTTCGCGACGGTCAATGGTGTACCGTTGAACCAAACGCTTTGCCTATAGTTGGCGCTCCGTGGGAACAGGAAGTTTGCATTATCACAATAGATGGGGAAGGACTTTGCCAAATATGGTGGCAAGGTGCAACAGAAATAATATCTGTTGAAAAGACATCAACAAAAATAGTTCCTTTCAACACTATTCGACAAGATTTAGACGATTGGTTGTGGAAAGTGTATGTAGATAAAGATCATGTTGAACAAACGATGGAAGTGCAAATTACAAATGTTCAATTGGGTATTGCTATGATTGCAGTCGATACTGAATATAAGGAAGGACAGTATATTCCCTGTTGGTACATTGATTTCAAAATACGATGGAATTACGGGAATGGTAGCAGCAGTTGGGAAGATGAGCAAATCATTTTTAGTGCATTTGATGGGAGTTATATAGAACCCCGCATTAAAGATGAAAAGCTAAAAGAACTTTTATAATCGGGATGGAAAAGGAAAAGTCTGCCGATGATTATAAATCGGCAACAGCGTTCCAAGCGGAATCCGATACGACACAGGAGGGGGAAGCCGGAATGAAACGGATCGCGCTTGGCATCCCGGTGAAAGGAAATGGAAATGAGACAGATTTTCGGAGACATAAAGCGAGCAGTATTCGGACGGTCATTTCTGATCGCATTCTTGGGCATGATACTGTGCCTTATGATCGGCGCATTTTCGGATGCGCTTTCCGTGTTCCGCATGGAGGAGGTCCGTGTGATGTACGGCTACCACCGAGAGTTACTGCTGAAAACGCTTTCGAGCGACATCATCCTGTTCGCGGTGCCGATTCTTGCCGCGATTCCCTACACGACCGCGTTTACCGACGATGTGAAGTCCGGGTACTTAAAGCCATACCTCACGCGGACAAGCGTTTCGCGCTATATCCTCGGCAAGGGGATTGGTTCGGCAGTCTCCGGCGGACTTGCGCTGATATTCGGTATCGTAACCGCGCTCGGGATCTTCTTTCTCGTTTTTTCGCCGTTTGAGGTCTACGGCGAATACGCGGTCAAATCGCTGCTCCCGGATATCGTTCTCCGGCTGTTCCTGTTCTTCTTTGCTGGCGCGCTGTGGGCAAGCGTTGGGCTTTTGGCGTCGTCGCTCACGCAGAACGTGTACCTCGCGTACGCTGCGCCGTTCATTTTCTATTACGTTCTAATCATTCTGCAAGAGCGATATTTCCGCACGACGTTCATGCTGAATCCGAAGAACTATCTCACCATGCAGGGCGCGTGGCCCTTGGAGGGCAAGAGCGCGGCTTTAACACTTCTCATGCTTGTGCTGATTTTGCAGCTTGTGTTCTATATGACTGCGTAGACCGAACTCCGCGACGGTAAGCGGCAGAAGAAACATTACTTTGCGCAGAACCTTTCGCAAAAACGGCTGATAAAGCGCATCGAGTGTGCCAAGCCGAAAAAGGGAAAGAAGATTCCGGGACTCTATGGGGTTTCTCAGGTCGGCGCGGTCGTGCGGTACAATTTCCGCATGTGGCGCGGCAATGTGCGCATCGTTCTCACGTTCGCACTCGCGTTTATTCTGTGCTTCCTGCTTTCGGACAAGGCGGCGTCGTTTGCGTATGATATGAATACGGCAATGCAGGCGTTTGAGCCGTTTGTGTGGACGTTCGGGGACGCAAATTCCGTGCTGCTCATTTCGCTGCTGCTCGTTCTGCTGTTTGCGGACATTCCGTTTCTGGGTTCGGGCGTACCGTACTATCTGGTGCGCATGAAGCGCAGCACATGGGCGTGGGGGCAGTTGATCTATCTGATTCTTGCCACACTTATCTATATGGTTTTCATCCTGGCTGCAACGACGCTGATCTGTATGCAGAACAGTTTTATCGGCAATATGTGGTCGGAAACAGCGGCGATCCTCGGCTATTCCGGTGCAGGCAAGGCGGTCGCGCTGCCGGCGCTTGTCAAAACGCTTGAGATGTCGCGTCCGTTCCAATGCGCTGCGACGATTTTCCTCCTGATGCTGCTGTACACGCTCGTGCTCGCGCTGCTGATGCTGTTGATGAAACTCCTTCGCGGCAAGAGCGCGGGCGTGGTCGCGGCGTTCGGCTTCTCGCTTTACGGACTTCTCCTAAATCCGGAACTCATCAAGCAGATGTTCAACCTTCCGGACGAGTTGATGTATAAGGCAAACGTCGCGGTCGGCTGGCTCTCGCCGCTCAATCAAGCGACCTATTATATGCACAACTTCGGCTATGATCTTTTACCCCGGCTCTGGCAGACTTACGCGATCTTCGGCGGGCTGATTGCGCTGTTGATGGGGGGCATTCTGCTCGATATCCGCCGCTATAACTTCATGTTCCTCGGTACGGAACAGTCATAAAGGAGACTATCTATGACAAATGCAATCGAAATACACAATTTGGTCAAGATGTTTGGTCAGGATACTGTATTGAAAGGTATTACCCGAGATTTTGAACGTGGGAAGATCCACGGTATAGTCGGAAACAACGGATCGGGGAAAACCGTCATGTTTAAGTGTATCTGTGGCTTTCTGCAGCCAACATCGGGAAGGGTCATCGTAGACGGGAAGGAAATCGGATGGGATGTAGACTTTCCAACCGATATTGGTATCATCATTGAATCTCCCGGTTTTCTACCGCAATTGTCAGGGCTTAAGAACCTTGAGATTCTTGCAGGATTGCGTAAAAAGATTGGGCTCAGACAAGTTGCGGATACCATCCGCCGCGTTGGGCTGGATCCGCTTTCGCCAAAACCTGTAGGGAAGTACTCGCTTGGCATGCGGCAACGCTTAGGTATAGCGCAAGCGATTATGGAAGAACCGAGCTTGCTAATCTTGGATGAGCCGATGAACGGGCTGGATAAGCATGGCGTTGCCGAAATGCGTGCGTTGTTTAAGTCTCTTGCAACGGATGGGCGTACGATTCTTCTTGCTAGCCATAACATTCAGGATATCGAGGAACTGTGTGATACGGTTTGTGAGATGGATGCAGGCGAAATGACAATGATCAAAACATAAAAGGCAAAAGAAAAAGTCCCCGTAAACAATGAGCCGGGAAGCCCAATCACAAAGTGATGGCGTTTGCAGGGACAAGATTAGTATAACAAAACCCGGCGATAAGTCAAGCGAGGGAACGAATGTTAAACGGAACACGCATGCGAAGAAAGAAAAACAATAGGCGGACATATTGGTGGATCATTGGTACAGTTGCTGTAGCCTGTGTTGCGCTTTGTTCCAAAACTGCTTATGCAAACAATGGCGACTCTGCACCTGAAGGTGAGGGAATTGTAGTCATTACAACCGCAGAGCCAACGCAGACACCGAAACCTGCAGCGGCAGATCTGATTATCGACAGCAACAATCTTTACGAAGGGATGGCACGTACCTATCGGCAAGGATACTCGCCGAGCATGGAAAATGGTGTTGTTTCTATTGTCTTGCCTTTGATTGCGACCAATCCGCTTGCTAATGACACGCTGATGGCAGGTATGAATCTTGGTAGTGTTAGCGGATCTCCGTTTGTATACGGCAGTTACCAACAGCGGGTCGCTCTCAGTACGCAGAAGATTAACAATGGAAAAGATACCATTGCGGCATATTACATCCGCTTCGATGTTGCCCTGAATGATCAAAGGAAAAATGGCGTTTATCCTGTTGAAATTGATGTTACAGCCAATGATCTAGCCGGGAATACGATTAAAAAGACTTTCTCTGTATATGTAACCATTGGAGATGAGAAAGCAACACCGCAACCAACAGATCCACCTCAACAAAGTTCAGGAAGCAGTGGGCCAACCGCTTCAAAACCTGTGCTCATGGTTACAACCTGTACAACAAGCGCGCAAACAATTGCTGCAAACGATAGCTTTACTACAGATATCATAATAGAAGAAAGTGCCGCCCAGATTGTGTAAACCGAAATTGTCAGAT
>ULPT01046779.1_pt1 | contig 30793 bp, 29 predicted proteins | sample 1953751 | NCBI WGS metagenome assembly ULPT01 (sample SAMEA4835636, study PRJEB28245) | human gut metagenome | biome: gut microbiome; material: fecal sample | place: Denmark | collected 2008 | reverse complement strand
TTTTTTGTTATTTATATCGGGAGTTTTGACACGCCCTCAACCAAGCAATCCTGTGTCAGGAACTATCCCTCTTTAGGGGGTGCAGCGGTCTCCGCTGCACCAACCCAGCAATCTTGTGTCAGGAACTTATTGCTGGGTGGAGAGTATATAAAAACGGATTTATCTGTTTGCGCAGCTTCGCAGCTAACCACAAACAGATAAATCCGTTTTTTGTTTCTATACAAATGCAGTATTACTTCAGTTTCTTTATAACCCTTGCCGGATTGCCCACCGCAACCGAATCCTCGGGTATATCATTCACCACAACGCTGCCTGCGCCGATGATGCTTCGGTCGCCGATAGTCACGCCGGGGCAGACAATGACGCCGGCACCCAGCCAGCAGTCCTCGCCGATTGTTATCGGATAGCCCGTCTCTACAGTCTTTCTGCGCAGCAGATAGTCGATAGGGTGGTTGGGCGTTACAAGCTGGCAGTTGGGACCAATCAGCGTGTGAGCGCCGATGGTTATCAAGCCCGAGTCGAGCATCGTGCAGTTATAGTTTATGAAGACATTCTCGCCGAGCTTTATGCCGTTGCCATGGTCGCAGTGGAACGGTGGGTTAACGGTTGTAGATGCCGGAATGCCAGGTATAAGTTCTTCGATAACCTCGCGATAGTCGGCATCCAGCGACGTCATCGTCTGCAAGCGTCTGCAGAGCCGGTTAGCATGTTTTATGCTTTCCATCGTTTCTGCATCACTGAAGTCGTACAACTCGCTGTTGCGCATTTTCTCAAATTCAGTCATAAGCGTTTTCTTAATTCGTTGTTTCGAGTGCAAATTTATATCAAGCAGTCGAAACATGCCAATAATGTAACCATTGATTTAGGCATAATTAACACAGACGCACAGGTATAATCCCCGTAATTCATACTCCTTTTCTTGCTGCATATCCATAAAATTTATAAATTTGTGCATTATAAACTTAATGATTAATTATTCACTAATATCCTATTTCTATGGTTAAATGGTCACGAATAAAGACTCTGTTAATACTTTCATTGCTTTTCTTGTTTGTGACTAATGTGTCGGCAAGATCAGCGGAAAGCATTAGTGCGGTTAAGTATGTCTTATGCTCGGATCATAATGTTATTGAACGGAGCTTCGGTACTTCTCTTGAAATATACACAGGCGTGAATAAGTTGCAATGGGAATTCAATGAGAATTTGGTTGCTACAGACGATGCTTATGCTTATATTGTCAGTGGTGATGAAGTATTTGCAAAACAGAAACTGCATACATATAAAGTGCCTTGTGACAAGTTTTTCATAGAGTTCGAGGACGGACTCGATTTGCCTGTCGGTAAGACGTACAGGGCTGTTATTCCCGCTGGCTTGCTTTATAGAAACGGTGACCCGGCAACTGCTAATAAAGAAGCTGCGGTAGAAATTCGTGTATGCGACACTTTCGATAAGGCAGACGACAAGTATTTTGACCTTTATAATAATAATTTTTCAACGGCACAGTCGTTCCTCTTCAAGTTCTATTTGTATGTATGGGCTTTTGACGATGCTGCTATGTCGCTTTTGCGTAATGGCATAGAGATAATGCGCTTTACGGCAAAAGAGAGGTTCGGCGATTTTGATTTAGGATATGTGGAAGGCACGTTCGGTAAAGAACTCAACTTTGAGAAAGGCATGTGTTTTTCGTTCGTGTTGCCGAAGGGCAGTGTGCATTCTGAGCGTGAGGATATTGTGAATAAGGAAGTTCGGAAAGATTTCGTGGGCAAATATCATAGTACGTTCGCCCCGATAGAATATGAGTCATGTAGCGTTGCCGGCGCTTCTGCGCTTACTGCCCTTGACGATGTGAACGTAACGTATACCACACCAGTGCAGCTCGCTCCGAATGCACGCCTGCAGTTGGTTGATGCTGACGGTAATGTGCTGAAAGAGGCTACAGCCGTGCTTTCGCATAACGACAAGGCATATAGCGTTGAGGCCGACTTTGCCGGTTTTCCTCTCAATGACTCTGATAGCTATGCGCTTTGCATTCCTGAGGCTACGGTTGTTGGTAGCGGTTCTGACATTACTGTCAATCAGCGCACACTCGTGCCAATCAAAGGTGGCGTAGTGTCTGTGGAATGTACCAACCGCAAGCAGCCTTTAGTGGCTCTGTGCGGTTCAACTCTCAGCATATCTAACGCGTCTGTTGGCGACCGCATTGTTGTTTATGACGCTGCAGGCATAATAATTCTGCGTACAACGGTTACGGCTACAGATATGCAGCTGCCGTTGCCACAGCGTTCGCATGGCGTGTATATTGTGAAACTGAATGGCACGGCATATAAAGTAAAGTAAATATGGTGTATACGAATGTTGCACCGCAGTATTACAGAAACAATCCGAAATAGAACCAACAAAAGATGAAGAAAAGCGAACTATATAAATATGTGCTCGACTACTTCCGCGGCATCCATCCCGAAGTGACAACCGAACTGGAGTTCGGCAGCGTGTTCCAACTGCTCGTTGCCGTTGTGCTCAGCGCGCAATGCACCGACAAGCGTGTCAATCAGGTGACGCCCGAACTCTTCGCCCACTATCCCGACGCACGCTCTATGGCAGAAGCCGACGAGTTTGAGGTGTACGAATACGTGAAGAGCGTGAGCTATCCCAACGCCAAGGCTCGCCACCTCGTCGAGTTGGCTCGTATGATACAGAGCGAATACGGGGGCGAGGTGCCGCACGACTTCGACAGTCTGCTGCGCTTGCCAGGCGTAGGGCGCAAGACGGCTAACGTGATGCTGGCTGTGGCGTTCGGCGAGGCTGCGATGCCCGTCGACACGCATGTGTTCCGTGTGAGCCACCGCCTCGGACTCGTGCCGCGCGCGGCTGACACGCCGCTGAAGGTGGAGCAGCAGCTCGTGAAACACATTCCTGCTGACGACCTTGCGAAGGCACACCATTGGCTGCTACTGCACGGCAGATACATCTGCACAAGCCGCAAGGCGCACTGCGAGAAGTGCGAGTTCAAGGCAGTGTGTCCAAGCTCTACATGCAAGTGATATTTTCCAGACCGCTGCATATAGAAACCTACTGACCATGCAATGAAATACAACGGCAAACTACAGCTCCATACCTTCCTTCGCATCGCAATATGCCTGCTCATTGGCATCTGCATCGGTGATGCGACGGCAGACGCTGTGCCCGTTGCGCTGTGGCGGTGGCTGTTCGTCGGTCTGCTCTCGCTACTTGTTCTGCTTCACATGAGCAAGCGCCTCGAAATGATGCAGACGTTGCTGATCTTCGGCGTTGTTATAGCGGGCGGAGCGTGGCGCATAACGTCGTACGAGAACAGTCTGCGCTGCGCATTCACGGGCGAAGAAGAAGTGTACGAGGCGGTTGTCGTGTCGCAACCTATCAAGAAGCGACGCTCTATGAAATGCGAGCTTGCCGTTGTGAGTGGGCGGCTCGCAGGACATAGGCTGAACGCTTATTTTCAGAACCCTAATTCGTTGAATCACATTGTTATAGGCGACGGCATCGAAGCGCAGTCGGCGTTCAGCGGTTTCGATGACACATACGCACAGCTCGGCGGTTTCGATTGGCGCAGACAGCGCATGGTGCGCGGCATCGTGGCTCGCACGTTCGTCGCCTCGGACAAGTGGAAACGTGCGGAGGTGAGCCTCGAAGCTATGCCGCGAATCGACCGCCTCGCTCTCTCGCTGCAGTCGCTGCGCTACGACCTGCTCAGCCGACTGCAGGGCAGCGCCCTCTCCGAAGATTCGTACGCCACTATTGCGGCAATGACCCTCGGCGACAAGACAGGTGTCAGCGCCGAGCTACGCGATACGTATTCGAAGGCTGGCGTGTCGCACGTGCTCGCCCTCTCCGGACTACATCTCGGCATCATCTATGCCATGATTGCACTGCTGCTCGGGCGCCGCCGCAACACGATGGGCGGACTGCTCGTAACGCTTCTCCTCGTCTGGGCCTTCGCCTTGATGGTGGGCATGTCGCCGGGCATAGTGCGTTCGGCGGCGATGTTCAGCGTCTACGCCTCAATGACCTTTCTGCAGCGCGACTATCTCACGGCGAACAGCCTCGCCCTTGCCGCAAGTGTGATGCTCCTGGCGAGTCCGGCGATGCTGTGGGACGTCGGCTTTCAGATGTCGTTCTTGGCTGTGATGGGCATCGTGATATGCCATGTGCTGCTCCGCAACAACCGCTTCTACGTGCGCTATTCTCACCGCCGATTCGTCGGCAAGCTCGTCTCGCTTGTGTGCATCTCGCTCGCCGCCCAACTCTTCGTGCTGCCGCTGGTGATGTACTACTTCGGCAATGTGCCTTTCTATTTCCTTCTGGCTAACATCGTCGCCGTGCCGCTCACCACCTTTATCATATATGCCGCCATGCTCTTGTTCGTACTCTCGCCGTTGTGTCGGTTTGCTGCGTGGATGACGGTCGTTTGGCAGTGGCTGGCGAGTGGAGTGGGGTGGGTCGTAGCGCAGATGAACACTCTGCTTAAGGTTATCGCCTCACTGCCCGGCGCAAGTGCTGAAGGTATGTATATCAGCGTTTTACAGCTCTCGCTTATGTATGTCTTGATAGTGGCTCTGGTCGGCGTCTGGCGCTACGGACAACAGATGTACGACTCGATGCATGGGAAATTTAAAAGTGAGGATGATCTTAAAAAGTTAAAAAGTAAAAGAGTAAAAAAGTAAAAAGGGGAGTTTTAAAAGTAAAAAAGTACAAGAGTAAAAATGGGGTTAAAGTTTGCGGAAATAAAAAGTTTTGTCTATCTTTGTAGAAGATAGGCTGCACCTCGGCAATTAAAGCAAGCTTTATTGCGCTCGGTTTGCACTATCTTTGCATATAAACGAATAGACAGGAATTTATGAAACCGGATGGTACTAATTCTTTATCTTGGTCGTATGTCTTTGTGCATCATAGCAAAGTGAGGAAGGTGGAAGCAAGGCTGAACGCCGACAACGTACCCCACTTTGTGCATAAGACCGTGCGCTATTACAAGAAGCGAGCGAAGCATGGCGTGCAGCGTCAGGAACTGCAGACCGTCAGCGGACTCGTCTTTTTGCAAGGCAATCCAAAAGAACTACAAGAATATCTAAACTGGAATTTTCCACATACCTATCTCTGCAAGAACTGCAGTACGGGCAAGGCGGCTGTGATACCCGATTCGCAGATGCAACCCTTCATGCGCATCAACGAAACTGAGCCCGATCGTATCCGTTTCCTTCTTAAGCCTTTCCATTATTATGCTCGCAACCGCGTCCTCCTGCGCATCACCTCTGGCGACCTGGCAGGACTCGAAGGTTACGTCATTCGCATCGACCGCGACCGTCGTCTTATCATGGATGTCGGTGGCATGAGTGTGGCTATTGCCGGTGTGCATGCTGAGCATTTTGAGGAGGTCGATCAGACTGGCAGCGCAGCCCTTGACGGCTCACCGTTCTACGAGCGTAACCTCCATGAGCGCGAGGCACTTATCGACCGCTTTTTTCATCCCGTAAAGACCACAAAGGACGTCGCCCCACAAGCCGAGAACATCGACTATCTGCGCAATTATGTACTGACGGAACTTTCGCAATACCGGATGCTTCCCGCCGAGGCATGGCTCATCCTCAGCTTCATCATCAAGGAGATTGGCTACTACTACGCCCCCTCCTTCGAAAAGCTCCAGCGCCATCTCGCCCCAATCATGCAGGCTGGCACCCAAGTCCTTCAGGAGATGCAGCGCCTCATTGATAGCGAGCCGACGGAAGAAACACGCAGCAGATACCAGACCGAACAGCAGGAACTGCTGACCACCTACGGCTATCTGTTCATGGACTCTGGTATTGCGTAGTGTGTTCCGAAACCCTCTGAAGGTCAAAAAAGTGTTCACTATTGCCGTCTGATTCAAATAAAATGACTACCTTTGTGACTTAAGAAGTCTCTTTGCAAGAGACCGCAGCTTACTAAAGGGTTTTCTTCGCAAGAGACCGCATCAAACTTGAAAGGAATTAACGCTCTCTTTTGCAGAGACCGTTCCAATAAAGAATGATATTTATGAACGCTATATCATTTTCAACTACTAGACGATTGCAACCATTACGTATGGTTGCAGCCAACGACATAAAGTAGAAAAGAATTTATGAAACCGGATGGTACGGATTCTTCTTCTATCGCCAACGAGAACCCCGCTTCTCCCAACGGCACCACGTTCCTGAGCCAGACGACAAGACTGGTTCAGAGGTAAAGAAGTATCCGTAAGTGAAGGCGTTGCTAAGACGTCTTTTTGTGAGATTATTCATCTCATCAATTTCTCAAAAATACTTTATGTAATATGAAACACTTGTATGTTATAGGTAATGGATTCGATATATTCACAGGATTACATACAAGATACAGCGATTTTCGAAATTGGCTTAAGCATAATTATGTATTTGTATATGACGCTTTAGTATCTGCATATGGTGTCCAAGATTCAGAATGGTGGAATGACTTTGAGGTTTCTTTAGGAAAGCTGAACATCAAACGATATGTGTTAGAAAACACGCCTCCTCCGAAGTCATTTGAAGAGATAATAAAGGAAAAAGAGAGTCGAAAGACAACGAATTTGAATTTGCCTCCATCTTTAGATCAGGATTCACCATGCGCTGATAGGTTGGCAGGTTTGTTCGATATAATACATTATTGTCTTAGGAAATGGATAGAGTCAATGACTTCTATAGTTGCTCCAAAGACCATACATTTAGAAACTGAAAATTCTTTCTTTATAAATTTCAATTATACTAGAACATTAGAATTTTTATATGGAATAAGCAAGGAACAAATACTACACATACATGGATGTGCTTATGATTCTGAAAAGCTAGTCTTTGGTCACAATTCTCATATTATTGAAGATGGCAACGAATACGATAGTGAAAGAGTCATAGAAGTTTTAGGTGGATATCATAAAAATCCTTACGAATACATCTGTAGACATGTAACTTTTCTCAAGGAAATAAAAGATGTGGAATATGTTCACATTTATGGGCTATCTTTATCTCCAGTAGATATTGATTATATAGATTGGATATATAATCACACTCCGACTGATACAAAATGGGAAATCAGTTGGTATTCTGAAGAAGATGAAAAGCGAATTAACGAATTTGTTCTTGAACATTCGGGGTTAGATGATAAAGTCAAAAAAATGAGGTTAACCCCGATTGAATAGTTTGTACTAAATGATCTGTTTACTTATAATTAGACGAAAATGAAGAATATCATAGCAATAATTTGGGATTTTGATAAGACACTTATTGATGGCTATATGCAAGATCCTATATTTGAGGATTATAATGTTGATGCTCATAAGTTTTGGACAGAAGTAAATGCCCTTCCGAAGAAATACGAAACGGACCAACATGTTAAGGTCAATCCTGATACTATCTATCTAAATCAGTTTATCAAGTATGCAAAGAATGGAACTTTCAAAGATTTGAACAATGCCAAATTAAAAGAATACGGCAAACGTCAAAATTTTTATGCTGGAATTCCTGAAATCTTCAAGCATACGAAAGAAATGCTAAAGAATGATGCTGTATGTGAGGAGTATAATATTAAAGTGGAGCATTATATCGTAAGTACAGGTTTTGCTGAGGTTGTTCGCGGTACCGAATTGATGAAATATGTAGAGAATATTTGGGGATGTGAACTTATAGAAGATGACGATCGTAAATGCATCAATGAGATAGGTTTTACGATAGACAACTTGACAAAAACCAGAGCAATTTTTGAAATAAATAAAGGTGTCAACAAAGAGAAAGATATAACAGTAAACTCTAAACTTCCATACGAGTTACGTCGCGTTGACTTCAAAAATATGATATATATTGCAGATGGCCCAAGTGATATACCTGCATTCTCGATTGTAAAGGCCAGGGGCGGTGCAACCTTTGCTATATATCCTAAAGGAGATGAAAAAGCGTTTGCGCAAGTGGAAAAACTCCGAGAGGATGACCGTATAGATATGTTTGCAGAAGCAGATTATAGTAAAGGTACCACAGCATATATGTGGATATGCAATAAGGTGAAAGAAATTGCTGAGAGCATAAAACAAAAAGAGAATAGCAAACGTGTCGGTAACTATTCTACGCCTACTCATTTGGTGTAAATTGCTAGAATTTAATATGTTTGAACTCTTAATATGGCGTTGTTTAGAAAAACTATTTACCGACTCTCAATCGTTTTAACAATATGAATAAGATTTTATTATTTGAATATTTGGTATTCCGTTTGAATGAATGGAAGAAAACCATAGAAGAAGCAGGAACTAAAGTTCCTGCTTTCACAAAATTGCGTTTGCAAAAAATCCTTTTCCTTGTTTGTGCATGGGAGGCTACAAATAAGGATATGAGATTGTTAAGTGTGTTTGACAATTTTTATGCACTTCCTTACGGACCTGTTGAGATAGATATTTATGAAGCAATGAAAAATCACCAAGATTTTCAGCATGTTGTTTTTAATGGTAATGAATGTGTTTATGGCAAACTTGAATCATGTATGTTCACTTCTATATCCAATGTGTATAGGGAATGGATTGACGAAGCTGTGGATGACTTTATAAAAAATGATCGAAAGTATTTAACTATGCCTGTATTTGATTTAGTTAATATAACACATAAATGGTCTGCATGGAAAATAATGATGGACATAGCTACTTTTTTGGGGACTAAAAAAGAAAGAATGTCTGTAGAATGTATTTGCAATAGTTCTATTAAGGCTTTTTAGCATGGAATCTGTATATACAAAAAACGTACCAGATAGGTTTATTGAAACTTTCACGGACAGTTGGATAGAAAACTTAAATTGGAAGAGCTCTGCAAGAATTGCCTTTGCAGAAGGAATGCAAGTGATAGAGCGATTTCGAGAGAGTACTGTAGTCCAATTGTCCAAGTTAGTATTGTCTGGGGATCACTTGCTAAATGAAACAAAGTCCTTGGATGAACTTCTAACACTGGTAAATAATATGATAGAGGATGTAATTCCTCGAAAAACTTTAAAGGTTAAACTAACTATGGAATATCAATCTATGCTAAAGGATATGATTGATGTTATACGGTTGGTTAAGAATCATATAAGGCAGACAAGAAAAAAGTTTCAACCAAACAATGTTGTCATTTCTGGGAACTTTATACCTCTTGAGAGAAATAGACACAGGTTAGTTCGGATAATGGATTTGATATGTGATTCATGTGAGGATGAATATAATTTTTCATATGATGATGAGTACATACGTCAACTCCTTGTTCATCGCCAGTATTTGTCGGATTATCGAGACAGAAGTGATGGAAAATTAAAGATAGTTCTTAATGCTGTATTCAGTAAAATAGAATTATTGTTAGGAAAATTGTCTGCATTTTCTGAAAGTAAGAGAATCTTATATTATAATGATTTGAAATTAGAAACCATAGAATTAGCCAAATGCGATAAATATAAAAATGATGATTTTCGCTTTTTATTCCAAAAATATTTGGAACCATCAACTTTAGATGAGATTACTATATCAGAATGGCAGCGAGATTCATTACAAGACAATGTGTCAATGTGGAAATTAGCCTTTCTGATGAGATATTATACCAAATGCACAAAAAGTATTCAGCAAATAGATAATTTATTAAGATTGGCAATTCGTCATCATGACGAATATGAAAAAAGTAAAGAACGAAATGTTGTTAATGATTGTGCTGATCGTTCTTTTTTGAATTATATGTATAATTCCAAATTTTCTTTTCAATGTCAGTGTAACAAGGATTATTCATATGAGCAAATGAAAGCTGATTTAAAACAAATAGAGAAAATTCAAGCTGATACTTTTATTCATAATTATCATCCTTTTCTGACAGCAATTAATTTTACGATAAAAGAAATTGAGTCAAAGTTGCAAAAGGTTGATGTTTTTGAAGACGTTACTCAATATGTATGTGATTTGAAGACGTATTTTGAAAAATTTAAGTCTAACATTGTTTGGTGTAAAAATTATCAACCTTACTTAGTTCAGCTACGCTTCAATTTTTCATGTATAACATTTGAAGATTGTGACTTTAAGACATATTGTCCCTCTTCATTTTGCCGCCCATTGCGTTTTAAAGATCTTGATGAGCAAACTGTAGCTTATGCTAGTAAAGTTGCATTTTTAGAAAACGAGTCAAAGAATCAGAATAATCGAAAACTGATTTTAGATGCGAAATCTAAAATTGACAATATGGAGCGCAAGAACATGGAGCAGATGGGATTATTTATAACAATAACCACATTTCTTGTAGGTCTTTTGTCCATATTCATTGGAAACAATGGAAGCGTATCTATTACTGAAAAGATGCATTATGTAATAGCTTTAGGATGTATCTTGACAACCTTTGTGTGTATTGGTTATTTTGCAGTAAGAGATAAGTATGATACGATGAAGAGTTTTTTATTTGTTTGTTTAATGATTTTGTCTTCATGTTCTGTTCTTGCAATATGTAGATCTTCTTCTGACAATAAGGAATCTAAAACTGTCAACAAACAAGATTCCTGTAAGCAATTACAGTCAATAGATATAGATAACGTGCGAAATAGTCAGTCAATAATAAAAGCAACCAAATAGAGACTTCTATTCCTCCTTTAGAATGTCTGTGTGAAACTGTGCTATCTGTGGGAGACCATAACGCACCCTGCCACGTTATCACTGATAGGCTTGATAGGTAACTCTGATAAGTGCCGTCATTCATGCAACAACATTAGTAACTTGAATCAGCTGAAGGTTTATTTGTAGAGTTCTTTCATTTGCTGGAGGTTGAGGCTGATATCTTTTAGGAGATTTATGGAAACGATTTTTATGCTCTCTTTTTCGGAGAATAAATATATTTAAGCCGCTTCGTTCTTAACGATTACTCAGCGAAGAAGGTTATAACAGAGTAATCTAATTTAATTCTGTACTATTATGGTATATGATGAACCAACAATTTTAGCAGAGAGCGCAATTGTTATGGCTGATTGTCAGAGGAAGCCTTGTGGAAGACCTTCTTGTACAAGAAAACCGTCTGGTCAGCATTAATTGTCGTTCTTAGTGGTAACTGCGGTAGCTCGAGAAGCTACCGCACCTTTAAAAATAATTATGATAGTATTTAAGCTGCCATATATAATGTATAGAGCATATCCGAATTTTGGTTATCTAACAGATAATCGTAATTTTGGATATGATACAGCATCAATGAGTCGACTGAAAGTTGGGGATCTGCTATTATCGAAAACTGGTAGTATGTTTTATTCTCAATTGTCAGATTCTCCTAAGAAGATAGAAGATATTATAGGGAGCTTGTGCGAACTGTTTACAGATATTCCTTATGCTACAATAGAGGCTGATGCCGTCAAGTTTTTTACTCTTTTACATTCTAAAGGTTTTGTTTATTTAGGTGAAGAGGTTGATCTTGCTAAAATAAGAAATCAATATTTCTCATACGACAAAGTCCAACCTTATGAATTACAGGCTTCCGATAAGTTAGAAACTCAGAAAACTTATGAAAGCACGTTTGGTATGGATTATCGGTTAACCCGATTGCATGTTGATATTTCGAGCAGATGTAATGAAAATTGTGTCCATTGCTATATACCTACTTACAAGAAACGGAGTCTTATGACTGAGGATATGTTTGATGTTATTATAAGACAATCCAAAGTTATGAATGTACTCAACTTAACCATTAGTGGAGGAGAACCGATGTTGAATCCTTCTCTTGATAAGTTTTTGCAAAAATGTAGAGTTAATAACTTTTCAGTTAATCTGCTTTCGAATTTAACGCTTTTAACAGAAAATTTACTTGATATAATATCTGACAATCCTCTGATAAGTGTTCAAACTTCTTTGTATGCAATGGACGAAAAAATACATGATGCTATTACGCAACAACGAGGTAGTTTTAAAAAGACAACTTCTGCGATAAAGCGTCTTCGAGAGAGGGATGTTCCTCTTCAAATAAATTGTCCAATAATGAAATCGAATTTTAAGCATTATATTGATGTGTTGAATTTTGCAAAGTCATTGAATATAGAAGCTGATTCCGACTATTTGTTATATGGATGTTATGATTTTTCCAAGAGCAATTTGTCTTGTAGGTTAGATAATGATGAAATTGAGCATATTGTTCATGAGAAAATATCCATGCCAATAGATTATGACAAAATCAAAGAAAATGTTGAGACAAAGAAAGTAGAGGCAGAAGATCCCATTTGTCCTGTATGTAAGAATTCCTTATGCATATCAAATACTGGAGATGTCTATCCTTGTGAAGGATGGCAATCTTTAATAATTGGAAATCTTAAAGAACAATCATTAAGTGAACTGTGGGAAAATTCAGTTATTGTAAATCGTTTGAGAAGTTTAGAATTTAAAGATTTTCCGAAATGTAATTCCTGCCCAGACAGTAAATATTGTAATACGTGCTTGGTTATGAATGCTAATGAAGATGTTAATGGAAACTATATGCATGTTAATTCTTTTCAGTGTGAAGCTGCAAGAATAAAGCATTTTCAGATAAAAAAAGAAAATAAACATATTATTATTTCTTAAATTATACTACAGTCCCGTTAAAGTGGACTAATACTTTTCAGTTAATTAGAAGAGCGATAGGCTCACTTAAGGTATGTACTCAAAATCGGGCTTAAATTGGAATGGTGTATCTTCGTTGCTGATTTATCAACGTTCCTGGTAAGCCAAACGAACATAGCAATGTTATAGCGAAAAAATGTGCTCAAATAAGCATTTGAGTATATTTACAAAGGGACATGCTCTAATTGAGAACAGCGACTTTAAACTTTAAAAATCAACAGTTACGCAGTTTAACAAATATTCCTTGTTATGAGAATCCTACATATTTCAGACTTTCATTTATCAAATGACAATGCAAAGATGGAAAAATCCCAAATGATTGTCAATGGGCTGCTTGAAACAGTAAAAAACGTAAACCAAGAAAAATCAATTGATTTGGTTGTGTTTTCTGGTGATGCCGTTAATAAAGGTGGTGAAGGATTTGATTCATTAGATGATGGTTTCCTTTCTTTTCAGACAATATTAATAGAACCTTTGATGGATGTATTGCATAAACCTTTGACAAATTTTGTGTGGTGTATTGGCAATCATGATATAAATAGGAACTTAGATTCTAAATATGCAGAATTTGGAATAGCAGAAAAACTAACAAACTTACAAGCTATTGATGATTTCTGCACAGACAAGAATAATCTTAGAGAAATAAGGCGTATAGAGCAATTTAAAGACTATGAAAAATCATTCTATCAATCTTTCTTAGGAAACAATTATAAATATGGGGATTACGAATCTTGTTATATTTATCAGATAGGAGGCAAGAAAGTTGGTATTTGTTGTCTTAATACGGTCTGGAGGTGTTGGGATTCCAAAACAGACAAAGGTAGAATTCTTTTAGGGCGAGAACAGTTGTCAAGAGCTACTGACTATTTGAAAGATTGTGATATTAAAATAGCTGTTTCGCATCATGATTACCAATGGATGGCTGATTTTGAGATTAACGATATCGACAAATTGCTGGTGTCTAATTTTGACTTATATTTTAGTGGTCACACACATAGCCTTAATGCCGAACTTAGTATCAAACCGCAGGGGCGTACGTTCAAAATTGTTGCTTCTGGTATTTTGTCACATAACATATTTCAAGAGGATAACTATCAAAATAGCTTTTCTATTGTGGAATATGATACAGATAATTTGCAGTTTAAACTACAAGTATATTCAGAAGAGCACAACAAGTTTGTTTTAGACAAAAATAAAGAATGGAGTTATCAAATACCTGCATGTGAAGAAGTTAGAAAACGTTTGGAAATCCATCAAATTAAGATTGATTTGAAAGAAGATAATGAAGACTTAAATGAACATCTTCTTACTTATAAAACAGAAACTGTAGCTCCACGTTCAATAGATGGCATCTTTGTAATGCCCTCAATAGTTCGTCAAAAAGATTTGTCTGATGACGAAAATATAGAAGATACTAGTGAAACTATAAAAAGTATTTCAGATTTGATAGAAAGCGATGACAATTTTATCGTTTTTGGCATTAAGGAATGTGGCAAAACCATATTGCTTGATAAAATACGGATTGAAGCATTAAATTGTGGTTACGTAAAGGACTATATACCTGTATCCTTAGATTTTCGTTCTATCAAAAAAGAAAAGGATATTATTTCAAAAATAGCTGCCTTTTGGCGGTGTAGAAAACAGACAGTAATTGATTGTTTGAAAGAATCTAATATATTGTTTTTGGTTGATAATATATCTTTTTCTCAAGAACATATCTCTCAACTAGAGTCTTTACGAGATTTCTTGTCGGAGTATAAGAATGTTCGATTAATTGGAGCTAGTCGAGAAGAACGTTGTTCTGACGTAATAGTAGAGAGTGATCAGCATAAATTACTTGACTTTGTTCGCTTGAAAATAGATCAGTTTGATACACACCAGATTAGATCCTTGGTTGGAAAATGGTTTTCTGAAGATAAGAATAAAACGGATAAAGTAGAACAAATTATTAAAATATTTGGTAAGTTAAATCTTCCAAGAACACCATTCTCTATTTCTATGTTTCTTTGGATTTTAGAGCGACAAAATTCAAGACCACAAAATGTAGCTTTATTAGTTGAGATCTATCTGATAGACTTGATGAAAAGCAAAGAAAACGATGTTGCTGGTCGAAATACCTTTGACTATAAGCATAAGCTAAATCTTTTAGGAGAAATAGCTGTCGAAATGCTCTCCTCTACCGAATTGAATTATCAGATAGAGTATTCTAAGTATGTAGCAAAGATAGAAAACTTTCTGGAAGAATTAAATTTCAAGACGATATATTCTGCATCTAAAATTGCACAGCAATTTATTGATATGGGCATTTTTCTTCACGATAATAGTTTTGTATATTTCAGATTTGAATGTTTCTTTGAATTTTGTTTGGCAAAAGCGATGGAACGTAATGAAGAATTTAGAAAAAATATTTTATCAGAAGCAAATTATCTTGATTACACTAATGAAATTGTTTATTATACAGGAATCAGTCGTAATGAACATGGATTGTTGAAAGATATTGTCGGGCGTATGGAAAATCAATACTCAGGCATGAGAAAACTATTGTTTGAGGATAATTGTAGAATTGATGATATATTCAATGTTAATGAGAGCCTTATGAATAAAATGACTGCGGATGATTTAATAGAGAGCTTGCCAGATAAAGAAACAGAAGAGGACTCAGATAGACGTGGTGATTTAATATTGCAAAATCAATGCCAAGGAAATGGAGAAGTTGTTAGAAAACCCAAAGGTAATAACGTCATACTTAATCTATCCAAGCAATTGTTGTTGGTAATGAATGTTTTTAAAAATTCAGAAGAAATAACCATACCCAATTTGAAATATGAATCCTACATAAAAATATTAAAATATTCAATAGCATATTGTTTGTTGGCGAAATTGGTAACTACCAAAAAGCTTGCTGAGGAGAAAAATCTTCCAATAGAACGAAAGAAAGATTTACATTTTATGTTGCGATTCTTACCATTTCTGCATCAGAAATTGTTATATAGGAATTTAGATACTGTAAAGATTTTAGAGATTGTCAAGCAAAAAATTGATGCAGATTTAAATGATGATACTGTATCGGAATTAGAGAAATATATGTCAGTCTTTCTTTATGCTGATATTCAACTGGTAAAATCAAAAGAAGAAATAAAAACTTTTCTCCATTCTTCAACAAGAGCATATATACACGATGCTTGTTATATGAATCTTTTGGATTCTTATTACCGGTCAACTTCTGATGATATTGACGAGTTTCTTATAAATATGATTGCTGATCTTTATTTTCGAGTAAGGCCCAATATAGATAAAGGAATAAATAAAGGAATATTCATACAGGATTTAAGAAATAAGAAAAATAAAAACAAAAGAAATAAATGTGTCCAGTGATTTGATTCCTTGTTTGGAAAGATATATGTAATATTTTCAAAACGTAAAATATTAAGTCTATCTCACCCCCAAACTTCAGATACAAATAAGCGAATAGCTTCAAATAAAAATAGCAATGAACAATTTCAAAGACATTAAAATAGCGGTAGCCGGTACAGGCTACGTCGGTCTGAGTATAGCAACATTGCTGTCTCAGCACCATCATGTTACGGCAGTGGATGTAATCCCTGAAAAGGTGGAGAAACTTAACAATCGTATCTCGCCGATACAGGACGATTATATAGAGAAATATTTGGCAGAGAAGCCTCTGAACCTCACAGCTACTCTTGACGGGAAAGCAGCATATAAGGATGCCGACTTCGTGGTGATCGCTGCACCAACCAACTATGACCCCGTAAAGAACTATTTCGATACTACACATGTAGAGGAGGTTATCGATCTGGTGTTGGAGGTGAACCCCGACGCCGTGATGGTTATCAAGAGTACCATACCTGTGGGCTATACTCGCAGCCTCTATTTGAAGTATGCGCAAAAGGGAGTCAAGCAGTTTAACCTCCTCTTCTCTCCAGAGTTCCTTCGTGAAAGCAAGGCACTCTACGACAACCTCTATCCAAGCCGTATCATCGTAGGCTATCCAAAGCTTATTGACCGCCTCGAGTTTGCAGAAGAAAACGAGGCAATAAAGGCTGTGACTGACGTAGTGAAGATGAAAGAAGCAGCCAAAACATTTGCTGCACTTCTTCAGGAAGGAGCCATCAAGGAGAACATTAATACTCTTTTCATGGGCATGAAGGAAGCAGAGGCTGTTAAACTCTTCGCCAACACTTACCTTGCTCTTCGTGTAAGCTATTTCAATGAGCTCGACACATACGCTGAGGTCAAAGGTCTTGATACCAAAGCTATCATAGAAGGTGTAGGTCTCGATCCTCGTATCGGCACCCACTATAACAATCCCTCATTCGGTTATGGCGGCTACTGTTTGCCGAAGGATACCAAGCAGCTTTTGGCAAACTATGCAGATGTGCCGGAAAACCTTATCGAGGCAATCGTTGAATCGAACCGCACTCGCAAGGACTACATAGCAGATGCCGTATTGAAGCGAGCCGGTTATTATAGCTATGCAGCCGACAACAGCTTTGACACCGCCAAGGAGCACAACTGTGTGATAGGCGTCTATCGCCTCACGATGAAGTCCAACTCCGACAACTTCCGCCAGTCTGCCATTCAGGGAATCATGAAACGCATCAAAGCAAAGGGAGCAGAGGTTATCATCTACGAGCCGACACTTGAAGACGGCAGCACTTTTTTCGGCAGCAAGGTCGTTAACAATCTGGATGCCTTCAAGACGGAAAGCCATGCAATCATCGCTAACCGCTATGACGCATGTCTTGACGATGTAAAGGATAAGGTTTACACACGAGATATATTTAGAAGAGACTAATTTTTCTTTTAACTATGAATTAATACTGCAATGTTATATTATAATTTTGCGGAAAAATAAAAAGCTGAGTTATATGACCAGTTATTATAAGAATAAATCAGAGCTTTATTTGAATGCTGCTGAATTCTTGCTAAAATCTCAAGATGGGCATTTTGTAGCAGTTCCTCATACTGCTTATTATAGCTGTCTTTTATTGATTGAACATAAATGCTATATTGTTGATCAAAAAAATGAAAATGATATTAGACCAGAGGTAAATGGAACAAAGCCTGCATTACATGAAGGATTGATTAACTATATGAAGAGTTCATTGGCCAATTCAACAAGGCAAAATGCGTATGCTGATATGAGGAATTTTGTTTCTAAGATTGCTGATTTAAAAAAGATGCGTGTCAAAGCTGATTACAAAAACGAAAATCCCTCATTAAATGACAGTCAGAAGTCATACGATTTGGCCAAAGAAATCTTAAGCATTATAAAAAGAAATTGATAATGAAAGTTTTAGATTATTTGAAAAAGGAAATGACAGATTTTGTCAGTGCCTTTAAGAATGCGAAAGTAACCTATGAATATGATGAATTAGCCAAGATTCACACCATAGAGATTTTGCCTCAATCTCTGTTTGAAAGTGTTGAGTTTGCTAAATGGGAATGTGAGTTCTTTAAGGAGGCTTTTAATTTTATTCCTGGTGAAGACGTTGGATTTATTTCTGAGGATTCTTATGTAGGAATCCAGCATGTTGATTGGACATTGCATGGCTCAGAGTATTGCTCTAAAGATGATATGTTGGATAATCACATCTCTAAAAATGATGCTTTTGATATTTTAGAGAATAATGGAGAAATCAGTGAGTTTAAAACGATGCAGCACTTGCCTTATAATGTCTTTAATGTGATAACTTCAGAATGTGTTGGTTTTGAGCAAAATGACAATCCAGTTATTGGCATAAAGGTATTAGATTCTAATGATACAATTATGTCTTTAGAAGACAGTTTGATGCAAGCAGCTTAAAAAATAATATACAATGGTGAATATAAATGAAAAAAAATCAGGATTCAGTGTTGAAAGCATTATTCTCACTGAGTCGAGTTTTAACAGAAAAGGAAAGATCGACTTTAAGGATTCTGAGCAGGAAGTTTCTTTCGAAACCGGTGTAGGTTCTAAGGAGAATATTGTTAATGTAAAGCTCACTACAACTGTTATTAATAAATACCAGAATGAGGAGCAGTACATAATAAAAGTTACAATGGTAGGAGTTTTTAAACGTACCGGTGATTCCACAATAAAAGATAATGAGCAATTTGGAAGAATAAACGGAGCTGCTATCATTTTCCCTTTTGTACGTGAACACATAGCCAACATCGCAATGAAAGCTGGTCTTGGCAGCCTCATCCTTCCTCCTGTTAATTTTACAAAGGTCAATGTAAGTAGCAACAAGCAATAATGATAACTAATGGCTCAAGGTAAAAATGCAAGCATTCGTTATGCTGTTTTAGATCGTTGTTTTCGAGATCGAAGGAAGCGGTATTATATGGATGATTTAGTAGATTCTTGTAATGAAGAACTTTACAATTATGATGGTTCATCAGTATCCGAACGTCAAGTTCGTGAAGACATTCATTTTATGCAACGTGAAGCAGGAGGAGCCATTCCTTTAGAATCAATTAGAGACGGACATAAAAAATATTATCGTTACTCAGATCCCGATTTCTCTATCAAGAATCTTCCTATGAGTCAGCATGAAGCAGAGTTGCTTTCCGATACGATAAATATGTTATCTCGTTTTAAAGGGCTGCCTAACCACGAATGGTTGCATGCTACATTGGCACAAATGAGATCTACATTCAATATTGACAATGCTCAGCAATCTTATGTGAGTTTTTCTCAGAATGAGGATTTGCAAGGCTTAAGCTATTTTACTCATTTATACGAAGCAATTGCAAGTCATCAAGTTGTTTTGCTCAAATATCATAAGTTTGAAGGTAATTCATGGGATAGAATCGTTCATCCTTATCAGTTACGTCAATATAATAATAGATGGTTTTTGGTTGGTAAAGAACCGTCTTTATGTGAGATGTTGCCTTTGGTGGTAATTCCTTTAGACAGAATAGACAGTTTTAAGGTTTCTGATGCGATAACATTTGAACCTTATAATGGGGAAATCGATGAATGCTTTAAAAATATAGTAGGTGTTTCGTTACGATTTAATACGCCCTGTCAGCATATAGTATTCAAGGCTTTTTCTGTAATTGCTTCGTATATAGAAACCAAGCCAATACATCATTCTCAAATGATAGTGGAGCGTCATGATGAATTTACAATATTTTCTCTTGACTTGATTCCTAACTATGAGTTTGAGACCATCATGATGTCATATGCAGATAATTGTGAGATTTTGGAGCCTTTATCTTTAAGGAAGAAGTTGGTAATAAGGGCTAATGATATCCTTAAATATAATATAGATGATTAAAATTTTAAAAGAATGAAGTAAGTCTGCAAACTTAGCTCCTACATTTGCATCAGTATTAATTTAAATAGTGATATGACAACAAGTGCTTCATTTTCGACCTTTCTTGATAACATAAAGGTGGATAATTTCCAGAAGATCGGAGACCGATACAAGGAAATAACAAAGAAATTAAATAAAACTTTTAGGGATACTGACTCTGAAACTGCAAATAGTTTGCAGGTCGGTTCTTATGGGCGATATACAGGCATTAAGGGTATATCCGATTTGGATATGTTGTATATAATGCCTAAAGGCAAGTGGGATATTTATAAAAACTCTCCCAATAAGTTACTTGCAGATGTTCGAGATGCCTTAAGAGAGCGTTATCCAAATACAGACATACGTTATGACCGTTTGGTCGTAGATGTTTTCTTCAAAGACTTCACCTTTGAGGTCCAGCCAGTTTTTGAAGAGGCAAGTGAGGATGGTTATATCAATTACAAATATCCAGATACAAAATACGGATGTTATAAGATAACAAAACCCAAGCAAGAGCAGAATGCTATGACCGAATTTAAAAATGATCATGGTGGTCATCATCGTCTGTTATGCAAGATGACTCGCTCATGGAAAAACACAATGGGTGTTGCCATGGGAGGGTTGTTGGTGGATACTTTAGCTTATAATTTCTTGAAAGAAAAGGACGAATATGATTTTGCTACATATTCTGATTTTGATGATATGTGCAAAGATTTCTTTGAATATCTTAAAGATCAACCTAAGCAAGATCATTATCAGGCGTTAGGAAGCAATCAAGATGTAAAAGTAAAACATCCTTTCCGCAATAAGGCAAAAGATGCATACGAAAAGGCAAAAAAAGCTATAGAACAAGAAACTGATGAACAAAGGAATGATGCTTGGCGTGAGGTCTTTGGTAAGAACTTCCCTAAGGCAGAATCCAAAGTAAGGGAACATAAAGCATATGCTGAAGATTTTGTTGACAATGAGCAATTTATTGAGGACAGGTATCCGGTAGATGTTATCTATGATTTGAAGATTGATTGTATTGTGGAGCGAAATGGTTTCCGACAATCAAGACTTCGTGATATACTGTTAAGAAATGAATGGCTTCCTCATGATTATACGTTGAAGTTTTTTATAGATAAGACGGATGTTCCTGGAGACTATATCGTAAAATGGAAAGTAAGAAATGTTGGTGAAGTGGCTGAACGCCGTAATTGTTTGAGAGGATTTATAGAAAATCCTAATTTAAACAACAATGGTCGTAAGGAAACATCCAATTTCTTTGGTCCACATTATGTAGAATGCTACATAATTAAAAATGGAATAGTGGTCGCTCGCGATAAAATATCTGTTCCTATTGGAAATTAAAAAAAGATTCTTATGGATGAAGAAAATATGATAAAACTACTCAATTCACAAATTCGTAATTCTTATGGAAATGTGTTTTGGACGCATAAAATACATGAGAAAGATGCAGATTTATATCGAATTTGGAATAATCGGTTGAAAATAACCCAAATTGTTTTGTCGGCAATCTCTACTACAGGTTTAGTCTTCGTGTTGTTTGGTGTTGATGAATCAAATATAGCTGAAGGAAACAATTGTTTGGTGAGAACCGCAGCAATAATTTCTGCCTTTATATCTGCTTTGCTTGTAATAGCGAACTCGTTGTCAAAAGGTTATGATCTTGGTGAGTTGTCCGCATCACATGGAGCAACAGCTATAAAACTTCTTGATCTTAGAGAAGAATATCTCTCTTTGCTATATGATATAAAAGGACGGCATTTGAGTGTTGAGAGTATCCAAAAAAGAAGGGATGAATTAAAAGATAAGACATTGGCGATATACGCTAATGCTCCTAGAACAACTTCATGTGGTTATGCCAAAGCTGCGAAAGCAATAGAGATAGGTGAACCTTTCTTTACAAAAGAGAGTTTAAATAAGATTCTTCCAATTGATTTGCAAGAAGGATATTAAGCATTCAAATATAGTCACTCAAACAATCTCTATTATCTTATGGTTATTTCATATCTTTGGTATAAAATTATCATATTTAATATAATTCATCATTAGTGTCTCGTTAAAATCGGGACCAGTTAAATATTAAGCAAATAACCCCGGAAAGAGGGGACAATCGAGTTCTTTGACATAATTGAAATCAGTCCTTTCGAAGAGATATACGAGTGGTGTCTTATCCATAAGAGAAATGCTTAGAATCTGAAGAACCTCATAAGTTGATCGCTTAAGTTGCAAATCATATTGTATAATAGCAACAGGACAATAAACTATGATTGCCGATGAGATTTGTTCCATAAAGCGGTGAACTGGGCTAAAACGCATTTCCCTTGGAACATAACAGTCATTTTAATTTGACTGCAAAGTTACGAAATTAAGTCCGTTTCATTCTAAAACACCACCTAATAGACTGTATTTCAATTAATTCAAAGAGCGATTAATCCACTTTAACGGGACAGTAGTGTAAAGTTTAAAAATCAAATAAGATGGAATTTTCTGACGAAAATATAGTGAAACTTTTCGGACAAGAAGCAGCCGAAGATGAGGATTTTGAACGTTTGCAGTCTTATTATTTGAAAAGTAAGACTCATAAAAGTGTAACCGCTGATCTTCCTCTAAGAATTCTTGTAGGGCATAAAGGAATTGGAAAATCTGCAATTTTTACAATTGCACGGCATGAAGATGGAAAGCTTAATAAACTTTCTATTTTAATAAGACCGGATGATATTGATTCTGTAGGCAAGGATATTTCCGATTTTAGTTGTTTAATAAGGGCTTGGAAAGAGGGTCTTATTAGAATTATTGTTGATAAAGTCATTCAAAAGTTGGGATTGTCAATTGTTCCTTCCTTACCTAACGTTGGAGGAGGTTTAATACTATATCTGAAAAGTACATTTCAGAAAAAAATTGATGATAATGTTTGTTTGACTGAATCAAACAAATCTATTGTCCACAGGTTTTTAACAGAATCGAAGATTATCGTATATATAGATGACTTAGATAGAGGATGGCAAAGCAAAGAACATGACATACGTAGGATTTCTGCGTTGTTGAACGCAGTAAGAGATCTTAGTAATGATAATAAAGGATTACAATTTAGAATATCTCTTCGTACAGATGTTTATTATTTAGTAAGGACATCTGATGAATCCACTGATAAGATAGAAGGTTCGGTTATTTGGCATAGTTGGACAAATAACGAGATATTGTTACTGCTTGTGAAAAGAATTCTAAATTTTGAAAAATCATCAATTGATATAAATACGTTGAAAGCTCTCAAACAGGCGGATTTGGCTTTTTATCTTGATTCTGTATTTGAGCATAAATTTCATGATTCTGGTAAATGGAGTAATGCACCCATTTACAGGGTATTAATGTCTTTGATAAGAAAAAGACCTCGAGATTTAGTAAAACTTTGTTCCTTAGCTGCTAAGCATGCGTATAGTGTTGATGCCGTAAAAATAGGAACGGAAGACTTGAAAAGTGTTTTTGTTGAGTATTCTCATGGAAGAATGCAAGATACAGTTAATGAGTATAAGTCAGAATTACCAGATATAGAACGCTTGTTGTTGAACATGAAGCCATCCCATATAGAAGTAAAGAAACATGTAGGTTATATATACAATACTTCTGGGATAAAGAAGAAAATTCGAAATATAATGGAACAAGGGCGATTCGTTTTCAGAAATGGTAAGGAGGCTTCCGATTCAGACCTGTTGCAATTTATGTATAAAATCAATTTTATTACAGCTAGAAAAAGATTGGCTGATGGGAAAATTGAACGTAAGTATTTCGAAGAAAATAAGTATCTGACTTATCAAAATGTTGGTTTTGGATATGATTGGGAAGTCCATCCTGCTTTTCGATGGGTTCTTTCTCCTGATGATATCTCTAAAGTCTTTGAACAAATAGAGGGATGATAGTATAATCTAATCACTCGTATTAGTGGTTAAAAGTTAATTCGAATTTTAACAATTGTAATATAATAAAATGGATAGTATAAGCATAATTAGAAAAGGCAAGTTTGGCACCTTTTACAGCGCTTTGAAAAGAGCTTCGGGAAAAAAAACTTCCTCAAACTTTATATTAAATGATTTAATTGAGGTTTTTGTCTATTTTAAATTCCTCTTTGATCAAGTCGATGAAATTTGTGTTTTTACAAAAAGCTTAGATTATTTGCTAAGTATATATGATAATGCTGTTGCAAAATATAAAGATGTTACTTCTGATCAATACACGGTGTTACAGAATTGTGGACATTCTTTAGAAAATTTTATTGAAAATGAGAATAATAGTATAAAAGTCATCTTTATGAATGATATGAATAAAGGTATTGCTAAATCTGATTTTCTAGAAAAAATAATCAACATAGTTTTAAGTAAAAATACTATGCAGTTTCGTCAATTAAGTCCGGAATTGTCCTTTGTCGAAGGAATGGATTTTTTTATCTTAGTACCACAATATAACATGGTATATACAGCACAGGAAATTGATGATAAAAAGTGGAATGTTTGTTATTTTAGGAACAATGCTCTTTATGAAAATGCAAAAGAGATCTTTAGATGTTTCTCTAAGTTATCAGAGGCTAAGAAAGTTGAAGAGATATGCAGATGGATTTAGGTAGTGTTATTTTATTGGGAAACAGTCAGACTTTTGTTGGAATTATAGCAACATTAGTTATCTTATGTATAGCTCGGAATACCAATAATTTTATATATGAGGTCTTGAGTGATATAAAGTGTGAGATAGTTGAATATACAAAAAAATTAAAGCCCACGGTTTCTTTAGATTCAGTCAAGGTTAGTTCTGATTATAAGTCAATTTTTTTGTATTCGGAGAACGAAAAACATAAAAAATCGAATGCTAAATTGTATGAAAAATGTAAGATTGCTATCATGCAGATAGATATTCTAAAGTTTGCTTTACAGGTTAAACTAACTGATTGGGATAAAAGTATCATTGATTTTGCAGATGCGATAGAAAACAAAAAAGAGCAACAGAAAGGTCCCATGTTTGCTTTCGCTTTTTGTATCGTTGTCTTTATATTTGATGAACTGTTAAGATGTGACGAGATCAAATATAATCAGGAGCTTATAGCTGTACTTACGTTGTTTACTATTTATGCAATTATTTATTGGTTTATGAAATGGTTCTTTTTCATGTTTAAAGATGATAATCCCCCAATAAAGCCCAAAGTCAAAAAGTGTAAGATAAAGGAATACTTGCTCTATTTGGTTTCTGTAAGGAACTTATATCAGTTTATTATACATTTATTAGTTACATTTGGTTTATTGTATATGTACAAAGATTATCTTACTACAAATGTTCAAGATAGAAAAGCTATGTATACTTTCTTGGCAATATGTAATATTCCATATTTTTTATTTGGTTTAGTTCATATGTTTGAGCAAAGAAAACGTACAGATGAAAGTATAACAATGCATTATGTTTACCATTTTTTCTATATGTTGTTTTTGTCAATAGGTATTATGTTTTTTACAAGAAATTTTATACCTCAAATTATGAACGCAGCGCCTGTTGATAAAAAGGAGTTCCTGTTTTGTTTGAAAATAGGGATAATAGGACTTATTTTATGTGTCGGATTAATATTTCCATTCGTTTGTACTTTGGTAAAGTATAATATGGTATATGTTAGAGGTCTTTTTAAGTGGCTTTTGATAACTTGTCGGAAGTATTTTGAAATCCGAAAATTGAGAAATGAATTTGCAAAATTGGCTAATGAAATTAAAGTTGAATAATATTTTAATCATATAAACATAAACAAATGATATAAATATACAATATCATTTATACACAGATGTATTTGTAAAAAAAAAATATTATGGATAAGAATTTAATAACCGTAACGTCGCCTCTGCTTCCTAATCTTGACGACTTTACTGCTGAACTGAAGAAGATTTGGGAGAGTAAGTGGATAACTAACAACGGCGACTATCACAAGCAGTTGGAGAAGGAACTGGCGGCTTACCTGAAGGTGCCGTTCGTGAGCCTCTTCACCAATGGCACACTGCCGTTGCTCACGGCGCTGCAGGCGCTGCGCATCACTGGCGAGGTAATCACCACGCCGTATAGCTTTGTGGCTACCACGCACAGCATCTGGTGGAACGGCTGCAAGCCGGTATTTGTGGACATCGACCCGGCTACGGGCAATATGGATCCTGCCAAGATTGAGGCTGCCATCACGCCGAAGACTACGGCTATCATGCCTGTGCATGTCTACGGCAAACCGTGCGATACAAAGGCTATTCAGGACATCGCCGACAAGTATGGTCTTAAGGTTATATACGATGCAGCTCATGCGTTCGGCGTGGAGGTGAACGGCGAGAGCATCTTGAATGCTGGCGATATGTCTACTCTTAGCTTCCATGCCACAAAGGTGTACAACACCATTGAGGGCGGAGCCTTGATAATGCACGACGAGAAGACGAAGAAACGCATCGACTATCTGAAGAACTTCGGCTTTGCCGGTGAGACAGAGGTCGTTGGTCCTGGCATCAACAGCAAGATGGACGAGATGCGTTCTGCATACGGTCTGCTCAACCTCCGCCTTGTAGACGCTGCCATCGAGGCTCGCCATCAGGTAGCCATCAAGTATCGTGAGGCGTTGCGCCCGGTTGAGGGCATCACGTTCTTCGACGATATGCCTGGCGTGCGCCACAACTATAGCTATTTCCCTATCTTCGTCGATACAGAGAAGTACGGCATGACGCGCGACGATCTCTATGCAAAGATGAAGGCTGCTAACGTGCTCGGTCGCCGCTATTTCTATCCGCTTATTTCGGAGTTCTCTACCTACCGCGGTCTTGAGAGTGCTGCTCCCGAGAACCTGCCGAAGGCTCACAAGATGGCTGACAGCGTAATATGTCTGCCTATGCACCACGCACTGAGCGACGAGGATATACAGCGTGTTATCGACTGCATCGTAAAATAAGCAACTATTTATGAAACAAAAGAAAATACTCTTGTTGGGCGGCTCTGCCCAACAAGTTGTAGCTATAAAGACGGCAAAGCAGCTTGGCTACTACACAGTATTGTGCGATTATCTGCCGGATAATCCTGGTCAATATGTTGCCGACAAATATTACAACGCAAGTACAACAGACGTTGAGGCTGTGTACGAGATAGCTCGATCGGAGCAGGTGGACGGCATTCTTGCCTACGCTTCTGACCCAGCTGCGTTGCCCGCAGCCATTGTTGCGGAGCGTCTCGCTCTGCCCAGCAATCCAGCAAAGAGTGTAGAGGTGTTGGGGCTGAAATATCCGTGGCGACAGTTCTTGCATGAGCACGGATTCGCTTGTCCGAAGTTTTTCCCCTTCCATCCCGACACTTCGTTTGACGAAATAAAGGCGAATTGCACGGACTTCACTTTCCCCGTTGTTGTTAAACCTACAGACTCCTCTGGCAGCAAGGGCGTCACACGGCTTGACAGTTGGGAAGGGTTAGAAAAGGCCGTAGCGTGGGCAGATTCCTATTCACGTAACAAGGTGCTGCTGATAGAGGAGTTTATTCAGCGAGGCTTCCCTGCTGTAATCGGTGGCGACATCTTCGTATGGGACGGCAAGATAGTTCTGTACGGCGAGATGTCTTGTCTCAGAGACACTGAGAAGAGTCCGCTCATACCTATCGGCGAGCAGATGCCGTCTGGTCTGAACGCAAAACAGCAAGCCAATGTCCATAGCGAACTGCAGCGTATAGTCACGGCTCTCGACATACGCTTCGGCGAGCTCAACATCGAGATTATTCTTGACAAGGACGACAACGTGCATTTCCTTGAACTTGGACCGCGTGCTGGCGGCAATATGATTCCTATACAGCTTGGCGACGCCTTTGGCATCGACTTGGTGAAGGCAAACGTGCAGGCTGCGATGGGCGAGAAACCAGAGTTCTTGGCGGAGACTATCTCCCATCTGCCAGGTTGCTATCTGCACTATGTGTTGCACAGCTACGAGGCAGGCACATTCAAAGGCATCGCAATAGACGAAAGCATAAGCAAGAATGTCTACCGCCAAGTAATATACAAGAACGAAGGCGATTCGGTAGAAGTGTTCGACGGCGCAGGCAAGGCGTTAGGCATTGTATTCTTGCATTTTGACAATGCAGCACAGACAGAACATTTCTGCAAGAATCACGACACATTAATAAAGAATATTATAGAATAAACATATATAATGAAGAACTCTTTGACTAAGCTAATCTACCATTCGTTTGTCTGCAAATGGTATAAGATGAAAACCTTTCGGGGGGTGGATCTTGACCCATTTCTTTTACACAGACTACAAACAGCACAAAGGTAGCTATTGGAAAATAGCCAAAACCCATTTGAAGGGCTGGTGTTACAGCGATTGGCAGATAATGGGATTGACCGACGAAACTCGAAAGAGCTATCTCTCAACTCGCGACTATTGCTCGTTGCATCCGCTTAACGGCAACTACAGTTCGTGGATAGACGACAAGCTAACACTCAAATACGTTCTCTACGGTACAGAGGCAGGTCGATATATGCCCGACTATTATTATGAGTTGATGGCTGATGGCAGAATAGTTGGTCTTATGGACTTGGACAGTCGATATGCTCAAACAGCCGAAGGCATTGCGCAGCTTCTGCGCGATAAGCACCTCTTGGCTTTCAAACTTGTAAAGGCGAGTCTTGGTGTCGGCTTCTATCGTGCAGAATACAAGGACGGCATGTATTGGCTCAATGACGAAAGTATGGATTTGAACGCTTTCGTAGCTAAGCTGAAAACACTAAAAAGCTATTTGGTGACTGAATACCTTTTGCCGCACCCTGAGTTTGCCAAGTTATGTGATAAATCGGTTGGATGTTTACGATTTCTATTGGGTAGAAAATTAAATGGCGATATCATTGATATTTATTCTTTCATTCGTTTCGGTACAGCAAAATCTGGATTTGTTGAGAATTATGCAGCTGGCGGCGTCTTAGCAATCCTTCGTGATGGTAAATATACAGAGGGCAATATTCTTGATATGGATGCAATGAAAAACATCAGAATACAAAATCATCCTGACACAGGTTTGCCTTTGCAAGGCGAGATACCTCATTGGACAGAAATCAAGCAAGCTGCACACATAATTGCGGACGCTATGCCACAAATGAGTTATATGGGCATAGACTTCTGTGTGACGAATGACGATAGAGTTAAAATCATTGAGATCAACTCGCTTGGCTCTCTTGATGGCTTCCAGATGGAACATTCTATTTTTGAAAGTCCCGCCGGTGAGTTTTACAAAGAAAGATTATCTAACAATAAATAGTTGTAATGATAGAAATAAAGACATACGATAGCTCATTTTTTGCAAAGGACGCCTTCATGTCCTTGATGCAGAAAGTGAACCTATGCTTTACCCCCCCCCTATCAGATTCTGTGGATTTAGGGGCGTATAGCGAGAAATTATACAATCATGCTTTGTTTGTGGCGGCAGAAGACAACGGAGAGATTATCGGTCTCACCGCTTACTACCGAAACAGCGAAGCCAGTCAGCTGTATATACCACTAATATGTGTCGATTCATCCTCTCGAAGCCGTGGCGTCGGCAGCATGATGTTGAGCCGGCTTACAGAACTATCTGCAGAAGGTTTCAGCAGCATAGCTCTTGAGGTGAAAAAGACAAACATACCGGCATATCAGTTTTATAAGAAGCACGGATTTATAGAAAAGGAAGACAGAGGCGAGAAGTTGTTGATGGAGAAAACCATCTGAGCAATATCTCTTTGTTTCCGTCCTCCAACTAAAGACTATGAAACAAAGAGAAACCACACATCCCATTGGAGGCTATTTTGAATTGGAATTGCCACGCTCTGCTGAATACCACCAAGAAGCGATAGCACTTAACAGCGGACGCTTTTGTCTGGAGTATGTTTTGCGATGCAGAAAATACAGCAAGGTGTACGTGCCTTACTTCACTTGCGATTCTGCTGTTGAGCCAATCGTGAAGTTGGGCATACCACATGAGTTCTATCACATCGACAAAAACTATCATATCGTAGAAGACATTGTTCTCCGTGACAACGAGGCGTTGATGTACACCAACTATTGGGGCTTGCAAGATCGTTACTGCAAGGAGTTGGCTGACAGATTTGGCAGCCGATTGATTCTCGATTACACCCAAGCGTTCTTCTCAAAGCCAATTCGTGGAATAGACACATTCTATAGTTGCCGCAAGTTCTTCGGCGTGCCCGATGGCGGTTATCTCTATACTGATGCCGACGCCGATTTTGAGATAGAACAAGACGAGTCGTATACACGTATGGCTTCGCTTGTAAAGCGTATAGACATATCGCCTGAAGCAGGCTATAACGACTTCCGCACAACAAGCGCCGAGTTTCTTCAGATGCCGATACGCCGTATGTCGAAATTCACTAAGCGTATGATGCAGTCTGTCAACTATGCAGAAGCGGCACAGCGCCGTCAGAACAACTACAACTGTCTGCGTCAGCATCTTGGAGGCAGACAGCTTGACGAAGGCGAGGTACCAATGATCTTTCCATACGAATCGGCGGAAGGGCAGGGGCTTCGTAAGCAGTTGATAGAACGCAAAGTCTTTGTTGCGAAGTATTGGCCAAACGTTGACGAATGGGCTGGCGACACAGCCCTCGAAACATGGATGGCAAACCATATCCTGCCATTACCTATTGACCAAAGATATGATGAGGAGGATATGGAGAGAATAGTTCAGACAATAAAGTAAAAGAAGCAACATGAAAGTAACAATCAGACCGTTGGTAGAATCGGACGCTTATACATCTGTAAAATGGCGTAACGACCCAGAGGTTTTTAAACCCAAATCGGTCATTAGAAAATTTTGCTTTCATTTTGTCTTGAAATTGAACGAA
>ULPT01025546.1_pt1 | contig 31831 bp, 26 predicted proteins | sample 1953751 | NCBI WGS metagenome assembly ULPT01 (sample SAMEA4835636, study PRJEB28245) | human gut metagenome | biome: gut microbiome; material: fecal sample | place: Denmark | collected 2008 | reverse complement strand
AACAGACAAAACAGTCAACCTATTTTAGGACAAGACAGTCTTTTTTAAATTTGGAGATATTAATTTTATCTACTTGTACTCCACGTAGTCCATACGTAGTTACTAATGGATTAATCTCTGTCATAGTAATTAATCAAACTATTAAAAACTGATGCATAATGAAGTCAATGCCAAAACTAACCTAAACACTTTTCAACAGAATCTTGACTTTATCCTATTAAAAGAGTTATTCTTTATGAGCACTATGGAATTATTCAATTATGTTTCCTTGTCTGCGTTTCATTTCAAGGTATTCCTTAAGTGGAATATCAAAGGTAGATGCTGAAAAATGCATAGAACGCAGATCTGTTTTTATATCCCAATCACTAATATCTGCCGCAATATCAACAATGATTTGCCAATGCCGACTTATTGTACCATAACCATCAAGGCTATTTGTGTTAGAAATGTGATATGTAAACTTATCTGGCAGTTCTTGCAAAACTTTTTTATCTAAGCCTACGAGGTGTAAAACTCCATATCCTAACCTTTCAATTTCCTCTTTCGATGTTTGAGGTTCTTCAAATTGCACAAAGAGAGAACGGGGGGATATCAATGGCAGTCTATCTTGCACTTTAGCATTATTGGGACTGATTAAATCATGAACGTCAATGGTCAGCAGCTTCCATTTATAAGAAGTCTCATCATCCAACATCTCTATTATAGCATTCTTTATAGCATCATCTACATTTTCTTTGGGCATATTCCATACAAAAAAACTATTATAATACTCACCTAAGGCATTATATTCTGCATGCGCAGTATGCATTAAAGATCGTTTTATTTGATCGGTTAAGATTCCGTATACAATTTCCTTTGATTCTTTGGATTTTATAAAACGCAACTTGTTACATCCTGCAAATGTATTAGCACAAATTTTTTCGATTTCATCAGGAATTGTGATAGTCTCTTTATTAGTTTTGCACTTAATCAAAACATCGTCTTCTATCTCAAAAGTCACTTTCTCCTTTGAAACACTATTTTGCGGTTCTGCCACATATAAACCATCCTTTATCTGCTTTGACGGTGTAGATATATTTCCCATTTTAACTATTGTTCTCCTTTTTTGCCTACTCTTCTTTGGATTTTCGGCATCCTCCATGGTATTTATTTGATTTGACATATATATACAAAAAAATACTACTCTTGCATATCTCTGTGGAAGTTGTAGCAGAACCTATAACGAAAATATGCAAAAGTAGCACGTCAAAAACGCGCTAACAACTGCCAATGGTTCGTTATCCGGTAAACTGCTACATTTCCACAGACGAGATTGACGTGTCAGTACTTATGGTACAAAATGTGTATAGCGTTGGAATTGCTCACTATGGGAATACCCCATATAGATAGAACGCTATAGATTATCCGCTGACAATCCGACCGCAAAGTTACGTATATTTTTTAATACTGCAAAATAAAAACAAGAAAATGGTTTTATTTTGCTATTGCGGTATTTTGCCCAATACGTGCTACTTTTGCATAACGCTGGTGCAAAGGTAGCGCGAATAGGGCGAACGCAAAAAGAATAAATACGGAAAAAATGATAAAGAAAAAATATGTGTTGATATACTGCCCGTTACAAAGGTTTACCTCAAGGTAAGGTAAGGTAAAAACATAATGATAAGGCGGCCCAACAAACAGACGTTTCTTTTGATGAGAAGGTGTTGTCAGATACTACGATATCCCTTGTCAGCATTGCTGTCATCAAAACGTTTGTAACAAAACTCCCGAATGAAGCGATAGGATAGTATGCCTTGCGCGGTTTGTCGTTTGTGAGCCAACCTTTGCATTGCAACTCGTGCAGGGTCTTACCTATCTCAAAATCGGTTTTGCAATCGGCAAAGGCTCGTTTTACGCTTGTTTGATAACCTTCTGCTATTACTTCCCGGGGCAACGGAACATCTGTGGAAAGTGTTTGGGCGGTTCGCTTGGGTTCTATAGGACGTTCTTTCGGTTTGATGCTGTTTTTGAGGTATTCTAGATATAGGTTGGCTATCTTTTGCAGTTTTGCCACCGCCGCAGGTTGCATGTAGGGAAATAGATTGTCTTGTATGCACTTCAGTTCACGGCACTCTTGGCAATACAGAGTGTATGAAAGGCGCGATTTCCATTCGTTTTCCGATAATGTTACCTCTTGCGTATCATCGTTCTCAAAGGAAAAATCCCTTATTTCCTCTTGCGCGAACTGAAAATGAAACTGAAACAATTGACGCATATCAGGGATGTCAATGTCCTTGATTTCATCTAAATTGAAATCAATGCATTCCGGATTCTTTATTTGATATATCATATCTACCCATTGGTCTATGTCGTAGAACAACTGATATGCAGTCGAGATTAGCAGAGTAGAAAGGGTGATTCCGTGGAGCATGCAGTTGGTATTTTTAGGCATTGCGGCAGGGTAACAGAAATCTATCGGATTCTCTTGCAAAAGAACTCTCATGCTCTGTTGGTCTTCTAAAGTATCTGCCATAGTTTGTATCTGTTCCCGCCAAAAACATGCCAAGAGACTGTCGTCTTTGAGCCCGTTTGAGAGCCACTGATTGTACGAACAAAGTTCATCCAGCATTGTGCAGAACAAAGACTCCTCTTCCTCTTTTTGATAGAAACGATATGATTTCCACATACCCCGAAGCAGATCTTTACTAATGGGCAATGAGGGGAAAGCTGCGGTACCGCGGTAAAAGCAAGTACCGAAACCGAAATTGGGTATCTGTGTGTGGTGTTCCATAGGGATATAATAGTGTATCGATTTGTTTATATCAGTTCTTTGAGGTGTTCGATGGCTTGCAGGGCTTGGCTGTACTCTGCTGGTAGTTCGTTGGCGGCTTTGTAGGTGGCTACGCCCATGGGCTTGGTAGTGTCGCGAAGAGCGTACTCGACCGTCTTTTCGCTTTTGCCACGGCAGAGGATAACGCCGATACTCGGATTCTCATTGGGCAGGCGAACCATATCATCCAAAGCGGACAGGTAGAAATTGAGTTTGCCGACATATTCGGGTTTGAAGTCGCCGTATTTGAGTTCGATAGCCACCAACGATTGCAAGCGGCGGTGATAGAACAGCAAATCAATAAAGTACTCTTTCTCGTCCACCACAAGGCGGTACTGGTTGCCCATAAAAGAGAACTCGCCGCCCAATGCCATGATAAACTTGCGGATATTGTGGATGATAGCGTCCTCTACCCGCTTCTCGTCATACGCATCGGGGTCGTCTATGGTAAGGAAATCCAACAGGTATTCGTTGCGGAACGCCTGCAAGGCACGGCGTTGCTGCTCCTCCTGCGTGATAGTGTGGGCGAAGTTGTTCGGCATAGATGCCTGCTTGTGGTACAGGTCCTCGCGGAGATTGTATTGCAGTTTCTCCACCGACCAGAACTCTTTGGCAGCCCGCTCTATATAGTAGAGACGCTCTTGCAGAGAGGTGGTCTTTTTGATAATCTCGTAGTGGTGAGTAAAGGGAACCGACAGAAAGTGTTGCAGTTGTTCCTCTGTCAATTCGTGCGTTGATAACGTACGAATTTTAAGTTGTTCATTATCAGTAAGTAATTGTAGATTTCTTGATTCGTCCGTCGTTAATGGTCGAATTTCGTGCGTTGGCAACGCACGATTATCTTCAAATACATTTTTCCATTCATCATAAAAGATACGCATCTTGCGCATATTGCCTTCGGAAAAGCCCCGTAATCCAGGCAATTCTTGTTGCAGTTGCTTGGCTATAATAGCCAAAGCACCTGTACCCCATTGACCGCGGCTGTGTTCGGAGATGTATTTGCCGATATAGTAGTCGAGAGACAGGGCTTCACGGTTGATACTGCGGGCAGCATGGTAGCGGCTTTGCAAAATGGCATCCTTGATGGCGCGGACAGCCTCGGTATAGTTGGAAAAAGCAGATTGTAGGCTCATATTAACGGTCAGTTATACGTTTCTTAGGTGCTGTGCGGTTTGGCAAAAGTCGGTCAGTTCTTCGGGGTGTGCCTCGAAGTGGTTCCCGATAACCACCATATCCGCCCCCGCATCGAAAGCGTCAACCATCTGTTCCGTCGAGCGGATACCCCCGCCGACAATTAACGGTATATGCGTATTTCCCCGTACGGCACGGATTATATCCGCATCAACGGGCGTAGCGGCTCCGCTGCCTGCCTCCAAATAGGCAAGTTGTTTGCCTAAAAGTTCGGCGGCGATGGCGGTATCTATTATCTGGTTGATGTCGGTTTGTGGGATTGGCTGTGTGTGTGTTACCCGCTGCACTGTTGTCTCCTTGCCTCCGTCTATTAGTATATAGCCCATCGGGATACTCTCTATGCCGGATAGTTGTACTGCCCGCGCGGCACGCACTTGTTGCCCGATAAGAGTCTCGGCATTGCGTCCCGAGAGCAGCGAGAGAAACAACAACGCATCGGCGGAAGGCGAGAACTGCATAACCGAACCGGGGAAAAGGACAATCGGGATAGCGGTACGGCGGCGCAGATTCTTCACAAACGCATCGCAGTTGCCGCCGGTGCTGCCGCCTACAAACACATAATCGGGCAAGTAGTCGCCCGAAAATGGAAGCCTGTCCAAGTCGGCTTTCTCGGGATCAAGCAGTAGAGCAAGAAGTTTGCGCCCTTGTCGCCGGGCGGCAAGTATGTCCGTCAGTACTGCCATTGGAAAGACTCTATCAGGTGAATCATATCCGCCCGCAGGTATTCGTGTATAGGTGCCAGCGAGTCGGCATTGGGGCGGCAGTTGCAATAGACCGACGCACGAAAGAAATGACGGGTGGAGTCGGTCAGAAAAAACTGGTAAGGCGACGCAGTGTTGCCTTCCAAATCAAAGAACACTCCATAAACCCGTGCTTCGGGATGCGAATATGCCTGCTCGGGGATAGAAGTGGCGTGCGAAGCATTTTTATAGACAAGCTCAATTGCATCATTGGTTAGTTCGCGCAGATTGCCGCGGACGGGCTTGTACGAGCAATGGACAGTGGCATTGAGCGTCGGATAGAAGATGTTTATCCAATATTGCTCCCCCTTCTCTATGCGCGGTTGCACCTCGGCATTGCCCGACAGGAGAAAATTGTAGGGGTAGGCTTGGGCATCTGGATGGTGGAGAGAAAAAGGCGCATAGCACGTATCGGGCATTGTGAAACGTACATACCCGTATGGTTTGGGGACTCCGGCACGCGTGCAAGACCACAATAGAATGGGAATGAACAATAGGAATAGTATCTTTTTCATTATCATTGAGGCTTTTTTCATGTTTATTGCTTGCAAAGGTACATTATTTTATTCGGATATGCAATACCTTGCACAAAAAGTGATGCTTACTCCCCATACTTCTTGTATAGGTGATTACTGATGTCTTGTCTGTTTTTTGTCGCTTTGCGGCGTAAAAATTTATACCGCCAAACATAATATAATCACCGTTTTTCCACCGACTTTGCTAACTTTGCACTTGCTTGTTGAATCTACGCTGATGCCAAAATCGGTCAAAATTTGTGTATATAAGAAAATTGTCGTAACTTTGCAGGCTTTTTAGTTTGATAAGGTATAAAAGATTATTGCACGAATATGCAGAAAATTAGAAACATAGCGATTATTGCGCACGTTGACCACGGAAAAACCACCTTGGTTGACAAAATGTTGTACACTGCCCATTTGTTTCGCGACAACGAACAGAAAGGCGAGTTGATATTGGATAACAACGACTTGGAGCGCGAGCGAGGTATCACCATCTTGGCTAAGAACGTCGCTATTGATTATAAAGGATACAAAATCAATGTGATAGATACTCCGGGGCACGCCGATTTCGGTGGTGAGGTGGAGCGCGTACTCAATATGGCAGACGGTGTTCTGTTGCTCGTTGATGCCTTTGAGGGACCGATGCCGCAGACGCGTTTCGTGCTGCAGAAAGCATTGGAACTCAACCTCAAACCCATCGTGGTTATCAACAAAGTGGATAAACTCAACTGCCGTCCGGACGAGGTGCAGGAGGAGGTCTTCGACCTGATGCTCAACCTCAACGCCACCGACGACCAGTTGGATTTCCAAACTATCTATGGTTCCGCTAAAAACGGTTGGATGTCAACCGATTGGCGCAAACCGACTACCGACTTGACCGCCCTGATGGATGCTATTATCGACTACATCCCCGCTCCCGAAAAGTTGGAGGGTACGCCGCAAATGCTCATCACCAGTCTCGACTACAATGCCTATGTGGGACGTATTGCTATCGGTCGTGTACACCGCGGCACGTTGCGCGACGGCATGAATGTAACGCTCGCCAAGAAAGATGGCAAAATGGTGAAAACCAAAATCAAAGAATTGCATACTTTCCAGGGTATGGGGCACGTGAAGACCGACGAGGTCAAGAGTGGCGACATCTGTGCGCTGATTGGTATCGATGGTTTCGAGATCGGCGACACTATCTGCGACTACGAGAACCCCGAACCCCTGAAACCGATTGCTATCGACGAGCCGACAATGTCGATGATGTTCACTATCAACGACTCGCCTTTCTTCGGCAAGGATGGCAAACTCGTTACCAGCCGTCATATCCAGGAGCGTCTTACCAAAGAGTTGGAGAAGAACCTCGCCTTGCGTGTGGAGCGTGGTACGACGGAGAACTCATGGCGCGTCTTCGGACGTGGCGTGTTGCACTTGTCGGTGCTTATCGAGACTATGCGTCGCGAGGGATACGAACTCCAGGTCGGGCAACCGCAAGTGATTATCAAGGAGATAGATGGCGTCAAATGCGAACCGGTTGAGGCACTCACTGTGAATACTCCCGAGGAATGTTCAGGCAAAATCATAGAGTTTGTTACTGTCCACAAGGGCGAGATGACCAAGATGGAACTGGTCAACGACCGTATCCACCTCGAGTTTACCATCCCCTCGCGCGGTATTATGGGTATGCGTACGTATGTAATGAACGTGAGCGCGGGCGAGGCGATTATGGCACACCGTTTCTTGGAGTACCAGCCCTATAAAGGTGAAATGCCTACCCGTGTCAATGGATCGCTCATCGCTATGGAGGGCGGAACGGCATCGGCGTATGCACTCGACAAACTGCAAGACCGCGGTCGTTTCTTCATTGATCCGCAGGAGGAAGTGTATGCCGGTCAGGTCGTAGGCGAGAATTCCAAAGAGGGTGACATCGTCATCAATGTGGTGAAATCGAAAAACTTGACGAACATGCGTTCTAAGTCGGCAGACGACAAGGCAGTGCTCCCACCGGCAATCAAGTTCAGTCTCGAAGAGGCATTAGAGTATATCAAGGGCGACGAGTATGTCGAGGTTACGCCTCACTACATGCGCTTGCGCAAGATTATCCTCGACGAACTCGAGCGCAAGCGTGCCAATCGTTAACAAACATCAACAACCCCACCCCGCCAAAGTCGTGACAAACAGCAATCCATACGCAAGGGATACGCAAGGGATAGGCAACCCTTAGACTGTTAAAACAAATAAAGGAATAAACTAATAAACAAAAAGATATGCAATTTAATCAAACAGAACTGAAGGACATGCAGATGGTACTCACGCTCACTATTGAGCCCGCTGATTACCAAGAGGCTGTTCAAAAAGAACTCAAACAAATTCGCCAAAAGGCTAATATCCCTGGTTTCCGCCCGGGTATGGTGCCTGCCGGCTTAGTGAAAAAGATGTATGGCAAAGGCGTGTTGGCTGATGTACTGAACAAAGTAGTCGGTGAGCAACTGAGCAAGTACATCGAGGACAACAAACTCCAAGTTCTCGGAGACCCCCTGCCCAACAACGAGCAGACACCTGAGATGGATCTTGACAACCAGGATACATTCACTTTCGCATTCGACATTGCTGTCGCTCCCGAATTTGAAGCCAAACTCAACGGACACAACAAACTGACATACTACAACATCGAGGTAACCGACGAGATGGTCAATAAGCAGGTGGCTTCGTATGCTGACCGCTTCGGAGAGTACACCGAGACCGAAAATGTGGTGCCCGGTGATGTACTCAAAGGCTTGATGACCGAGCAGAAAGAGGGCGGTATTGTCAAAGAGGATGCTATGCTCAACCCTGAATATATGCAGGACAAGGAGCAGGCTAAACTCTTCGAGGGAGCCAAGAAAGGCGATGTCATCACTTTCAATCCGATGAAGGCTTACGGCAATGAGACCGAAGTGGCTTCCATGCTCGGTCTGAAGAAAGAGGATATCAAGGATATGAACTCGGACTTCACTTTCGAGATTTGCACTATCTCGCACCATGCGCCTGCCGCTATTGATGGTGAGTTGTTTGCAAAGGTCTATGGCGAAAACAATATCAAGGACGAGGCAGACTTCCGCGCACGTATCAAAGCCGAAATCGAGCAGAATATGGCAGAGGACAGCAAATACAAATTCGGTTTGGACGCTAAGGCTGCCATTATGAAGAAGATGGAGAATGTGGCATTCCCCGAGGCTTTCCTCAAACGTTGGGTACTTGCTACCAATGATAAGATGACGCAGGAGGAACTTGATAAGGATTTCTCGAAGATGCTCGAGGAACTCAAATGGCACTTGGCAAAAGACCAACTTATGAAAGAGTTCAAAATCGACGTACAGAAAGAGGAAGTTGAGGCGTATGCCAAAGAGGTGGCACGTATGCAGTTTATGCAATACGGCTTGATGCACATTGACGACCAATACCTCACGAACTATGCACAGGAGATGCTCAAGCAGGAAAATCAACTCCGCGGTATCATTGAGCGTGTAGCCGAGAATAAAATCTTCGATGCCCTCAAAGGTGTAGTTAAACTTGAGGAGAAGTCTATCTCCCAAGAGGACTTCGGCAAACTCTTCGCCTAAGCATAGTATTGCTTTTTTATACATTCAAAGACTGCTCCTTGTGTGGAGCGGTCTTTTTTTTGTAGGTCTATCCGTGGTGATTCTGACCATACATAGATAGTGCAATGGCGATTTTTTGGATTTAATTACCTGTAAATTTGTATATATCAATAAAAAGTCGTAACTTTGCACGCTTTTTCGGGTTAGGGCTTAGAAAGTCGCCGTAGGCAGCGTATGAAACCAAGGCACAACGGTGCTTTATTAGCAGCGCGAAGGACCTATCAAGCCGCCCTGCACGATGTAATTTAATAAAATTGTGATAATGTACGCAATTGTAGAAATGAAAGGCCAGCAATTCAAAGTAGAGGCTGGCAAAAAGTTGTTCATCAACCGTATGAACACCGTGGAGAAAGGTGCCGAGGTTGTGTTCGACAATGTGTTGCTCGTTGATAACGACGGTAACATTACTGTAGGTGCTCCGTACGTAGAGGGAGCAAAGGTAGTATGCGAAGTGCTCGACAACGAGTGCCGCGGTGAGAAAATCTTGGTTTTCCACAAGAAACGTCGCAAAGGCTATCGTAAATTGAACGGTCATCGTCAGGACCTGACGAATGTCGTAGTTAAAGAAATCGTTATTGCTTAAAAGAAAGGAACAGAGATTATGGCACATAAGAAAGGTGTCGGTAGTTCGAAGAACGGCCGTGAATCAGAAAGCAAACGACTTGGCGTAAAAGTCTGGGGCGGACAATTCGCTAAAGCAGGCAATATCATCGTACGCCAGCGCGGTACTGTACACAACCCCGGTGAGAACATGGGCATGGGTAGCGATCATACCCTCTATGCTTTGGTAGATGGTGTTGTTACATTCCGCCGCAAGAAAAACAATAAATCCTACGTCTCTATACAGCCGATAGCAGAGGCTTAATCGGCGAGAGAAACAGGTGTATTTTGATTTCTCCTACCGATTGCTTCGGCAATTCGGCAGGAGAAATCTGTTTTTAACAAGGAATACTGCACCACGCAACGTGTAACCACCAACGCGAAGCCACTAACGCTCACACCGGTGAGCCACCAACGTGAGCGCAGCGAACCAAATAACACGAAGTATAATATATATGCTAACACTTAAACAAATCTACGACGATAAAGAGAAAGTAATCGCCGGATTGGAGAAAAAACATTTCGACGGTGCACGCAATGCCGTTGAGCAGGTTATTGCTTTGGATACCGAGCGCAAAACAGCACAGCAGAAAAAAGACGCTGCCGCTGCCGAGATGAACAAGATTTCGAAGTCCATCGGTATGCTGATGGCGCAGGGGAAGAAAGACGAAGCCGAGCAAGCCAAGAGGCAAACGGGAACGCTAAAACAAGATATTGCCGCCTACGATGAGCAGATGGCAAAAGCCGAGAATGCACAACGCGACTTGCTGCTCACTATCCCGAATGTACCTTATGAGATTGTGCCGCAGGGCGCGAGTGCAGAAGATAACCTTGCCGTAAAAGTGGGCGGGTTCACCACCGGCGCGCGTTTGAAAGTGTTGGAGCAGGACAACGCTTTGGCTTTCTCTGCTGAGGGAGCGTCGATTGCTTTGCGCGATTGGCCTGCGGAGGAAAATCCCGAACCCGCTAATGCTAAACTGCCGCATTGGGAGTTGGCAAAGAAATATAACTTGATTGATTTTGACCTCGGTGTGAAGATTTCCGGTGCCGGCTTCCCTGTATATATCGGTCAGGGCGCACGTCTGCAACGCGCACTCATCAATTTCTTCCTTGCTGAGGCCAACAAGGCTGGCTATACTGAGATTATGCCCCCTACTGTTGTCAATCAAGCCAGTGGCTACGGAACAGGGCAACTGCCTGACAAAGAGGGACAAATGTACCACTGCGAGGTAGATGACTTGTACTTGATTCCTACGGCAGAGGTCCCTGTAACCAATCTCTATCGTGATGTGATCATCGATGAGGACAAACTGCCTATCAAGAATTGCGCATACACCGAGTGTTTCCGCCGTGAGGCAGGATCGTACGGTAAGGATGTGCGCGGGCTGAACCGTCTGCATGAGTTTTCGAAGATTGAGATTGTGCGTATCGATACGCCCGAACACAGCGATCTGAGCCATAAGGAAATGCTCAACCACGTGGAGGGCTTGCTCAGGAAGTTGGAGTTGCCCTATCGTATCTTGCGCCTGTCGGGGGGAGATATGTCGTTTACTGCTGCTATCTGTTACGACTTTGAGGTCTATTCCGAGGCACAGCACCGCTGGCTGGAGGTCTCCTCTACTTCCAATTTCGATACCTATCAGGCTAACCGTCTCCACTGCCGCTATCGTAGCACTGCTGACAAAAAAGTGGCTATCGCGCATACATTAAATGGCTCTGCACTGGCACTGCCGCGTATTGTGGCTGCCCTCTTGGAGAACAACCAGACCGAAGAGGGAATCCGTATTCCCGCAGCCTTGCAACCGTTCTTTGGTGATGATATGATTCGCTGATAGTCTTGTGTTTTGGTAAAAAAAGACCGCTCTACTTATGTTGGGTGGTCTTTTTTATTTTATGATCGTTGGGTAAGAAAAGAATATAAAATTAGAAATATGCGGAATAATGGCACTATATTTGTCGCGGTTTAGATATATACGAATATGAGTTCGTATGCCAATAGATTAACCTCTAAATTCTTTTGTTATGAAACGTATTTTTCTTCTTTGGGGCATAGCCCTGTTTGCCGCTTTTGCGAATTGGTCGGGTGTACAAGCATGTACGGGTATTACCTTGCATACACAGCAAGGCGATGTGGTAACGGCACGCACTATCGAGTGGGCGGCGGAGGCACTGCATAGCGGGTATGTGGTGGTGCCGCGAGGGCATAAACAACAGTCTTTCTTGCCCGATGGGACACAGACCGGCAAACGTTTTACAGCCAAATACGGCTATGTGGGATTGACGGTGGAGCAACCGGAGTTCGTAATGAACGGAATGAACGAAGCGGGTTTGGAGGCGGGTTTGTTCTATTTTCCTGCTTATGGGCAGTATGAGGCGTATGACGAGGCACTAAAAACGCAGACTATTAGCGACTTCCAGTTGGTGGCGTGGATTTTGAGCAGTTTCAAGAGCGTCGATGAGGTGAAAACCGCTTTGCCGTTGATACACGTGGTGGGGATAGACCCCCGCAGTTCTACTGTCCATTGGCGGGTTACAGAGCCGGGCGGGCGGCAGATGGTGATAGAGATAACAGACGGGCAGGCGCATTTCTACGAGAATACGCTGGGTGTGCTGACCAATGCGCCCGGATTTGAGTGGCATCTGACCAACTTGAACAATTACATCAATCTCTCCACCGGCACTATCAACACACGCAGGGTGGGCGATTTGACGCTTACTGCCTTCGGTGGCGGAGGAGGACTGCACGGTATTCCCGGCGATATGACGCCCCCGTCACGTTTTGTGCGCGCGGCTTTCTTCCAGGCTTCGGCACCCAAATTGGCTTCTGCGGAAGAGACGGTAACGGAGGCTTTCCATATCCTCAACAATTTTGATATCCCTGTCGGTGTGCAGTTTGCCGAGGGGCAGACGGTGGCGGATATACCGAGTGCCACCCAGTGGACGATTGCGTGCGACCTGCAGGGCAGACGTATCTATTACCGCACAATGTACAATGCCACTATCCGGTGTATAGACCTCAATAGAATCAATTTCCGCACAGTGAAGTACCAAAAGGCGGCGTTGGATAGAGAAAAGAAACAACCTATAGAACAAGTGGTGATACAATAAAACAAGGGGCTGCTTACAAAATGGTAGGCAGCCCCTTGTTGTTTTTTGCGTAAGTCAGAACTTACTTTGCAGGTTCGTCTGTTGCGTTGCTTTCCGTGTTGAAATCAGCAGAAGCGGGAGCAGCAGCCTGTTGCATTGCGTCGGCAGCCTCTTCCACTTGTTTCGTGATTTGGCTCTCGTCTGCGTTGTCATGGTGCTGTTTGCCCTCGCTGAAACCTACTGCCGCAATGCTCAATACCACGATGATTGCGATAAGTGTCCAACTGGCTTTCTCTAAGAAATCAGCCGTCTTCGGGGCACCCATCACTTGGTTCCCCCCTGCGAAACTGTTTGCCAATCCGCCACCCTTGCTGTTCTGCACAAGTACCAACAAAGTCAGCAATATGGCTGCAATAACGATAAGGATTGTAAGAAAAATATACATAGTAGTTAATCAATTTAATTTCTGTGTCATATACGATATACGTATGGCTGCACGCCATAGTGGACCGCAAAGGTACTGCTTTTTTTTGATTCTTACAAATTATTTGCCAAAAACCTGATATTTTGCTTTTTTGACACAAAAAAAGCGGGAGATTTTTGCTCCCCCGCTTCCTCTTCATAGTTAGTGTTGACTAGTCCCTCTTATTGGATATCTATGATACGGCTCGGATTCTTCTTTACGGTCGGATCCAATTTAGGCAACTCAATACGCAGAATTCCGTCGTTTACCTTTGCCGAAATCTCGTCTTTGTTCACATTGTCAGGCAGCAATAGTGATTGCTCGAAACGACTATAGGAAAACTCGTGCCTTAGATACTTGCAGTTGCACTTTTTCTCCTCTTTCTTCTCGCAGTTGCAGTCCTTGTCGTTTTTCTCCTCTTTCTTCTCCACGAGTATAACCAACTCGTCTTGGTCGTTTACGTGAATGGAGAAATCGTCTTTCGTCATACCCGGAGCCGCTACTTCTACGTGGTAACCTTTCTCGTCTTCCAGCACGTTGATTGCAGGAGTTGCAGCGTTGGTATTGTGCATTAGAGGCCATTCCTCACTGAAAAAGTCATTGAACATACTCGGTAACCAATTCTGGTCATTTCTTCTTGATGGTAGCATAGTAGTAAAATTTAATAGTTATTGTTTAGTGTCTGCGGTGGTAAGCAACTCGCGGGCTTACACCCTCTTTTGCTTCTCTTATCACAAGCATTTGCCCTATACATTTCAACTTTTGTGCCAATATCTGCGATATGCCATTTTGTCCGATTATTGCGCCAAAATGGCATATAATATACTGATAATCTGTCATATATAGCATTGCTTGTTGCGTAAAGAGGAGTCTCTGTACCCTTATGCCGTCAGGTCTATGATGTTTGTATGTGATTCGTATGTGATTCGTATGTGATTGGGCTGTTTTTGCTTGTATTTCAAGTAGTTATACATACGTTTTTTTGCCTGTTTGTCAGGCTGATGAACCAACTGTTTCGCAATCAGAGGATTACAACAAAAAAAGAGGCTGCCGGACTATATTTGTCAGACAGCCTCTTCGGGATATTCAGATAGATATTTCTACACAGCGGTATTATACGGTGGCTTCGATGTTCCACACGAAGGCACGGACACCCACTTCTTTGTTACGCATATCCAGTTTCTCTATGGCCTCGAGGAGCGAGGGAACTTTCTCGTCGTCCACTATGGTGATGACGCAGGAGTTCATCTCCGGCCAAGCGTGGGTCCCGCGTCGAGGGTCGCCGTCGTGCGAACCACGACCTTGCACCTGCTCAAAGAAGGTGAAACCGCGTATCTCCAAAATATCAAGCATATACTCAACACGCTCCGTGTTGGCTTGATTGAATATAATCATTACAGACTTCATTCTAATTATGAATTAAGAATTATGAATTATGAGTTATTTGTTCATATCGGTGGGAGTGGTTTCGGGGAATACGGTGGCTTTTGTGTTCTCCAAAGCGGGTTCTTGCTCTTTCTTTACCTTGATATCCATAAAGATAAAGTTCTTGCGCACACGACTCACTTTGTCCCGCTCTCCGCGGCGGCTCACTGCTGCGTAGAGTGTCGGTACCATAAAGAATGTCAGCAACGTAGAAACCAACAAACCGCCAATAACTACGACACCCATAGGTTGCCACATCTCGCTACCTTCACCGCTGGACATTGCCATAGGCACCATACCGAGGATAGTGGTGAAAGCGGTCATCAATACAGGTCGCATACGGCTTTTGCCTGCCATAACGATAGCCTTGTTCAATTCGATTCCACGCTCACGCAACAGGTCGATATAGTCTATCAGCACAATACCGTTCTTCACCACGATACCCACCAACATAATCAGACCCAAAGCACCAATCATATCCAAAGAACGTCCTGTCATCCACAATGCCATAATCACACCCGAGAGAGCAAAAGGAATGGTGAACATGATAACAAACGGTTTGATGAACGATTCGAACTGCGAAGCCATCACGATATATACCAGCAGAATAATCAACGCACCCAGCAATCCCATCTTGCCGAAAGTCTCCTGTTGGTCTTCGTAATCACCTGCCAAGCGGATAGTTACACCTTGCGGAATATCCAGTTGGTCAATCACTTGCGTTTGGATATTGCTTGCCAACTCGCCCAACGGAATGTTGTATGGCGTGATAGACACGGTAACGATACGCTGACGCGTTTTACGCTCGATGGTAGGCGGTGTCCAGTATTCGCCGATAGAGCATACCTCCGATAGTTTTACCTGCTTGCCCGCCGGTGTAGGAATGGTCAGGTCTTCTATTTTCTGAATCGTGTTGCGGTCGGATTCCTGCAGACGGCAAAGGATGTCGTACTCCGAACCGTCCTCCTTGAGGTATCCGCACGCCATACCGTTGATACGGTTGCGCAGATAAGCCGAGATAGTGGCAGGGGTGAGTCCCAAACGGCTGGCTTTCTCTTTATCCACCACAACCTTGATTTCCGGACGCTCGTCATCACGCGAGATAGTAGCATTGCGGGCACCTTTCACCTCGTGGTTACACTTGGCTTGAATCTGCTCTGCCAAGAGCGAAGTCTGGTCGAAATCGTACCCGTAAATCTCCACATCTACAGAGTTGGAGTTCGCACCACCACCCATACCGCCACCGGTACTTACTTGATAATCCGTAATTTCCGGATAGCGTGCAATCTCCTGACGAATCACCTCCGCAATATCAAATATGCTACGATTACGCTCATATTTCTTGCTGCAGCGGATGGTCATCGATATCGTGTTGTTCATCGTGGAAGTAAACAATGCCGACATACCACCGTCGTCATTGCTACCGGCAGATGTACTAATCAACTGAATCTCAGGTACCAACTCGGTGAAACGTGCTTCCAATGCACGGGCAGTCTTCAGCGTCTCCTCGATACGTGTACCACGTTGCAACTTGATGGAAACCGACATACGTCCGTTATCTTGCTGTTGCATAAAGTCGGTACCAATCTTTCCCGTGATGGCCGGAATCAGAGAGAGTACGAACAAGCCCAGCAGAACGCCAAAGGTAACCCACTTGTGGTTCAAGCACCAGCCCAAACCTTTGGAATACTTCTCGTCAATCCAATCCAAACCACGCACCACGGTGCGGTCGTACCACGATTTTTTGTTCTTCTCATCATCAATCAGCGTACCGTTTGCGTCCACATGCACTTTGCGCGGTTTGAGCAACTTGCTTGCCAACATAGGCGTGAGCGAGATAGCGATAAGGGTAGAAGTGGAGGTTACAATGGTTACAATCCAACCCAATTCCTTGAACAGCACACCCGCCATACCGGTCAGAGTGGTTAGAGGAATAAACACGGCAGCCAATACCAGCGTGGTGGCTATAACCGATACCCACACCTCGTTGGTAGCGTAGATAGCCGCCTCGCGAGGATTCTCACCACGATCCACGTGCTTGGTGATATTCTCCAATACTACGATAGCATCGTCCACCACCATACCGATAGCCACAGTGAGCGAACAGAGCGAGATGATATTGAGCGACGAACCTACCAACTTAAGATAGATAAACGCCACTATCAATGAGATAGGAATAGTCAGCGCGATAATCAATGTGGCACGCCAACGTCCGAGGAAGAACAGCACAACGAGTACCACGAAAATCAAGGCATAGCCGATAGACTCTTTCAAGGAGTTGATAGAGTTGTTGATGTTCTCCGACGAGTCGTAGATGAGTTTGAATTGTACATCAGACGGCAATGTCTTCTGTATCCTGGCAATCTCTTTGCGCACATCCTTACAGATTTGCACCGTGTTGGCACCTGTCTGTTTGGTAACCATAAGTCGTGCGCACTCGATACCGTCGGTTTTCTCGTCCAGCGAGAGTTCTTTGATGGTATCCTTCACTGTGGCGATGTCGCGGACATATACCTGACGCCCGTCGGCAGTGGTAGTAACCACAAGGTTGTTGATTTCCGACGACTCGGCGAACTCCGAGCGCACCTCCATCTGGTACTGCTCTTTCTGCAACTTCACCGTACCCGACGACATATTCAGGTTGTTGGCTGAGATGACATTACCCACATTCTCCACCGTCAGTCCGTAGGCGTCCAATTTCTGTTGGTCGAGATAGACATACACATATCTGTCCGGCGCACCCGAAACGGTCAGGTTACCGATACCGTCCACACGGTTCAGTTGCGGGATAATCTCATCGTCGAGCAACTTATCCAAGGCAGGATAGGACTCTTTGGCAGTAACAGAGTACTGAATGACAGGCATCATCGAAGTGGACAAACGCAAGATAATCGGGTTGGAGCAACCATCAGGCAGGTTGTCCTTCACCAAGTCCACGTATGTTCGCACATCGTTGATAATCTCATCGAGGTTCACACCCCATTCAAACTCAAGCGACACTTGCGAGATATTATCCTTCGATTTGGAGGTGATTTCCTTGAGGTGATCCACCGAGTTCAAGGAGTTCTCCATCACCTTGGTTACGTTGGTTTCCACCTCCGAAGCCGACGCACCCGGGTAGGTGGTCATCACCGTGATATACGGAGGGTCCATCTCCGGAAACTGATCTACAGGCAACTGCACATAGCAGAAAATACCTATGATAATCACTGCCACAAAAAGTAGGGCGGTGGTTACAGGCTTTTGGACCGCTGATTTATAAATAGCCATATTTGTTCAATTTGTAAATTTGTACCTTTTCAGATGTGTAAACGAAATGCACAATCTCCCGATTTACACATCTACACATTCTATTTATTCGCCGTCGGCAGTGGTACTCGTCGTAATCTTTACGCCGTCCACCAAGCGCGATTCACCTTGCGTAACGAGTTCTACACCATCTACAATCTCGGGTGCCGAAATCTCAACATCGTCGCCGAAGCGTTGTCCCATTTCCACGCTGACGCGCTGAGCATATCCGTTGTTGTTGATAAATACATAACGGTCGTTGGCACCTATCAACTTCAGCACTGTCGAATAGGGCGCGGTGATGACGGTTGCTTTGCCCAAACCGAGAGTGGTGGTAACATACATACCCGGGCGCAAAAGTCCCTCGTGGTTGTTCACTACCACTTTGACTTGGAACGTGTGGCTGGAGGCGTCCACCGTAGGATAAACCACTTCGATGAATGCGGGGAACGTCTTGTCGGGATAGACCTCAGAGCGCAAAGTAAGACGCATACCCGGCTTTACTTGCGGGATGTACGATTCCGGAATAGCCACCAAGGTTTTCAGTTTCTCCACCTGCGTCAGGACCAAGATAGGCTGCCCGCTGTAGAGTTCGCCGTCCTCATAGTTCTTTGCGCTGATGACGCCGGAGAAAGGTGCCTTCACATAGGTATTCTTCTCTAAGAAATCGATATTCTCTTTGGTCTGGTCGAGCGAGAGTTTGGTCTGGTCGTATTGCTGTTGCGATACCGACCCCGTCTGAATCAAACCGTCCATACGCGCCATCTCGGTTTCGAGGTTGGCAATAGTCAGTTTGGTTGTTTTGTATTGCTGTTGGTCCATACGCACCAAGTCGCCGCCTTTTCGTACCTTGTCGCCCACTTCCACATAGATATGCTCTATCTTTCCGGTCAGCGAGGGGGCGATATTCACGGTTTCATACCCCATCAGGTTCGACGAAAGCGATATCTCGCGTTGTATCTCGCGTGGATGGAGGGTAGTCAATGCTACCACCTCGGTGCGCTCTCCTGCCTTATCATTAGCAGCAGTGGTGGCTTCCTTCTTTCCGCAACCCACCAAAACCAATACGGCGGTTGCCATAATAAACACTTTATTCTTCATATATCTTTTTATTTTATTCGTTTATTTATATATTCTTAATCTTGTTTTCGCCGCGCAAAACAGCAAGGGATACGCAAGGGATGCGCAATCCATAGACTATGGATAGGCTACTTGTTGTTTAAGAATTTTTCAAGGTCTGCTTCCGCATTTACCAAGGTCAGCACTGCCTGTACGTAGGTCGATTGTGCCGAAATCACATCGTTGCTGGCATTCACCAACTCCAGATTGCTGGTGGCACCGTAGTTATACTTGTTGGTGGTCGATTGGAACACGCGTTGCGTAACATCCATATTCTCTTTCTCCACCATATAGGTCTCAAAGGCGTTCTGGAGGTTGAAACGCAACTGCTGGTTTTGGATACCGAGGTTGTCGGTGGTCTCTGCCAATGTGTTACGCGCGGATTCGAGAGCAATCTTTTTCTCAACCACGCCCGCTGCACGCTTGCCGGACGACCACAGAGGCATTGATACACTGACGCTTACGGCATTAGGAGGGGTCATACGCATACCACCATCGGCATAGTAGTGCTGCTTGCTGTACTGATAGCCCACGGCCACAGTCGGACCGTATGCCCAACTGGCCATGTGCACATTGGCTTTTGCCAAATCGACATTTTTCGCAAGCGACTGATAATTAAGGTTGTTTTGCAGGATAAAATCCTCACCCAGCAGGTTGAGCACAGCCTCTGCCGACAGCATATCATCGAGCGTGGAGGTGAGCGTCAGTTGGGTCCCGACAGGTACGTCAAGCAATACTTTGAGTGAGTTCTGCGCTAGCAAAATAGAACGTTTGTTGGAGTTAATATTGTTGCGGAGTGTATTCACACGCACCATAATCTGGTCGGCGGTGGTTTGCTCTGCTGCACCCACATCTACCGAGCGTTGGGTCATCTCTGCCAATTTCTCTACGTTCCGCAACGACGAATCAAGCAACGCAACCACGTCTTGCAACACCAATACCGAGGCATACGAAGTCTTGACATTCGCGCGGAGGTTGTCTTCCGACTGCTCCAAAGCAATCTTCTGCATATCAATCGCAATGGTATTCAATACCGCCCCCACAACGGCCTGTCCGTTGATACCGACAGAGGCTTTCACACCCGTCGTCGAATAGTCGGGCATAGCAATCTTCATACCGCCGAATTCCATTTCATATCCGCACGTTGAACTATAACTCCACGACGCATCCACCTGTGGCAACATTGCCGCGATGGTCTGCCAGCGTTGTGCGTATGCCTGCTGTACTGCCAAGTCGGCGTTGCGCAACGTGCGGTTGGCTTTTACGGCATAGTCTTGGGCTTCTTCCACACTGAGACTCAGTTCTGCCGGCACATCACGTTTGGGTGTCTTCTTGGTGGCAGCCATCACATGGTCTTCTGCTACAGTGTTTGCGCTAATCAGTAACGCAAGAGCCATAATAGAAACTATTTTTTTCATTGTTTATTTTATATTATTAGAATTATCTATTTCTGGGTTTGTTGTGTTGCCTTTCGTATCTTCCTCATTCTGAGGAACTAACGGCGTGGCGAGTATGCCCTGTATCATCACATCTATGCCCTGCTTGGCAATCTTAATCATCTCCCCCCTGCGTTTGGGGTAGTTTTGTATGGTCTCTATCATGCAGTAGTGTGCATAGGCAAGCAATTGCGCCGTGATGTCGGCATCCAATTCCTTGCGAAAGACTCCCAAGTGTTGCCCTTTTTGGATAAATGGTACCAGGTTGCGATACATCATCTCGCACAGATGCCCTTTGTGTTGCACATAGAGGTTGGGGTAGTACTTTTGCAAATCGTACACTATGGGAGGCGTCTGCTTAAAGTCTTTTTCGGTTCGTCGTGCCATCTCCCCCCATTCTTGCAAAACCTGTATAACATCTTTTTCCCCTACCTCGCGTAGTATTTTGTTTTCCAACTTCTGCTCGAGCAATGCCAGCATCTCGCGCACCAATTGGTCTTTCGACTCGAAATAGACATAGAACGTCTTCTTGGAGATACCCAGTTCGTGGCATATATCGTCTATGCTCACCGACCGTATCCCCACCTTGCACATCTTCTCGACCGCAAACTGTACGATATTTTCTTTTTGTTTATCCGACATCGCTTACTAAATTACTCAAAAATCATTCTAAAATCAAAATCATTCTATGCTCAAATGATTGCATAATTCCATTTGCAAGAAGTGTGCCACAACCCTATTTTTTTATCACAAAAACGGAAACTTTTTTACTTTCATAGTTTCCAAGTGCTATTTGTGCCATACAAGTTGGACGCATATGTCCAATGAGACGTATCGGGCTGATTGGACTAATTATACCCTTATTTTTGCAAACTATACCTCGCAAAATGCACAAAAATATGCTGTAAAACATATTTTTCTTGCAAATTATTTGGTTATATCAAAAATATGCTGTACCTTTGCACCGTGTTTTTCATGGTATTAGATTTAAGGTTAAGTAAAAAGATTGGGTTGTCGTGAGACAATCCTCTTTTTTTTATATATTGGGACGGGACTATCTGACAAGTGCAGACGGTCCCTTTCTTTGTGCTTGTCTTGCTATGTTATGAGAGAAAAATATATACCCAATGCGGTTATTTTGCAGTTGATGTTTGCAAAAATCAAAAATATGTTGTATTTTTGCAGTGTTTTCAGAGTGGGTCATCTCTGACTTCATTAAGAAACAAACTAAAAACCTAAACATCTATGAAAAAAACTTTCTTATGATGGTTGCCGTATGTGCAGCCATTCCTGCTATGGCAGAGTTCAAAGCCGAGTTTAACACTGCAGAGGCAACTGCCATCAACATCACGGAAGCAGGTGAGTACCGTGTGTACAACGAACTTTTCTCTCAGACCAACGTGCCGGTTGTTGTAAATGCCGACATTGCGGACACTGTATTCGTCACGGTAGAGGGTGCTAACATCGTTCTTGCAGAAGATGGTAGTGCAATGAATATTGGTGCCAACTCGGTGGTGGTACTGAATATAAAAGGTATCAACGCTTTCAAAGGCAAAAACGGCTGCGGTATCGAGGCTGCCGGAGAGCGCAACCTATGCTGAGGCTGTTATCAATGGCGTAAAGGTAATAAAAAAACAAGAGTAATAAAAAACGCTCAGTCTTTTTGAGACCGAGCGTTTTTCAACTATGTGTGTTCCTTATTTATTCAATAACAGCACCGAGTGCGTTGTATTTAACGCCGTTCTTAACAATAACGAGAGCACCATTCTCCATATATTTGGTAGCCTTTGCCTCTACAGCAGTGTTGCCGATTGCGGTTCCACCACCAATGGTCAGCGATTTCAAGATATAACCACCTGCTGTCTCACGGATTGTGATGGTTGATGCAGCGGCTTGAACCTTGATATCATAGGTATTGCTTGCTTCTGCTGTTTTTCCGGGGAGAGCCGTTCCTATACCCACTGCACTGGGATCAACAGCAACACATCCGGTAAATGCATCCCCCTTTTCGCTCTTAGCAAATTGTGCTCCGGTATCACCCTTTGAGCAAACTGTCAATGTAACAATAGTACCTATTGATAGATTATTGATAGTTACATCACGTTGGTTACCATCCATTTGGATTTTGCCATTGCCGCTTTTGCCTTCTGCATTGTAATATACTTTGAAAGCGGTTTTTACAGCACTGTTTTTGTACGAAAACTTAACATTAGGCAACTGCTTAATGCTCATTTCTACGGTTTCGCCTGCTGTGTTCTTTACTTCAAAATAGGCTTTAGCGTCATTTTTCGTAATAGTTCCGTTGGTAACGGTAATATCACTCTCGGCGATATCCATCGCAGTCAAATCGTAGGTTTGTGCGTTGATGGTTGCTGCTGCAACGAGGGCAGCGGCGAAAAAGAAGAATTTCTTCATAATCTGTTTTGTTTTTTATGTGGTTAATGTAAAATTATCCGATTGTATAGTGTCCTCTGAAAAGACGGTGCAAAAGTAGGGAAAATATATTATATGGACAAAGATATATTGACACAAAGTGTGTAATTTTTCGCAAATACCCCTTATTTCTCTCCGAAAAGGGGAATAAGGGGATAGAATTACAAAAAAAGGAATTAAGGGGGAGGGTAGAATTACAAGAAAGTGGCGTTTTTTATTCCGCCAATGGATTTTTGCCGTTGTAGATGATATTGTCGGCGTGCTTTATATCAAACTCGTAGCCTTTGCGTGTACGGAAATTACAGTTTTTGAATAAGAGGTTTTCGGCATAATCCAACTTGACACCCGTGCCGGTTACTCCGTAGATGGTTATGCCCTCGAAGACCAAGTCGTGTACGGGCATACCTTTCAGTCCCTGTATATTGACCACGTTTTCTGCCACTGCGCCATTGATATTGCGGAAAGTGATATTGCTCCAATCGGGGAAGAACGCGTCTTTTTTATCTTTGTCGGTGGCACTGACTCCTGCGCCACGGTCGGCATATCCGGATTCGATATGTATGACATCTTCACGGATATTACGCACCACATTGTCCACACAATAGATATCCTTGCACCATCCTCCTCGTCCCGGAGCGGACTTGAAGCGGAAACCAATGTCGGTACCGTCGAAGACACAGTTGCGAACAACAATGCGTTGCATACCGCCGGAGAACTCAGAGCCGATGACAAACCCACCGTGAGCGCGATAGACGGTGTCGTTCATAATGAGAATGTCGGATTGGGGACCTGCGTCCACACCCTTTTGACCTACTCCACCTTTCATACATATACCGTCGTCTCCACAACTGATGTTGCAATTGACGATAAGTCCGGTCTGTATGTTTCCAGGGTCCATGGCGTCGCCATTTTGTGCCCACCACGGGCAACGGATAGTGATACCATCGATGATAAGGTTCTGCACACGCGTGGGAACGAGGTGGAACTTAGGCGAGTTGAGCAGTGTAACGCCCTGAATAAGAACGCTTTTCGAGTCTGTGATATTCACCAGATGCGGGCGCATTTTCTCTTGTGCAATAACGTCTTTGGCGATATTTGGCACCCCGAGTTCCTTATTGAGGTTGAAGGGATACCAGATGGAGTATTTCTTGTCATCGGGTCGGAGTGTTCCGCCCATAGCCAACACTTCTTCCCATACCTGCGGGTCGGTCTTTTTGATTTTCTTCTCCTTGATAGGCCGCCAATAGATACCTTGTCCGTCGAGTGTTCCGTTGCCCGTGATGGCTACGTTTTCGAGTTTGGAGCCATAGACGCAGGCATTGCACTTCTTGGAGCCATCGCGGAGGGAGTCCGACTTTTGGACATAGAGTTCTTTGTCGGTGGAGAAAAGCAGGATTGCTCCGTCTTCGAGGTGGAGGTCGATGTTGCTATAGAGGCGAATAGGTCCTGTGAGCCATGTGCCGGCAGGAATGATGACGTGTCCGCCACCCTGCTTGGACAATTTCTTGATAACCTTGTTGATAATCTCGCCGACATTGGTCTTGCCGTCTGCTATTGCGCCCAGGTTGGCGATATTGATTTCCACATTGCGGAAAGCGAGCGGCTCCACTTGCTGCATTTCGACCGGCAGGTTGGCGTAGTAGTCGGCGTAGGGCGATTGTGCGCGGAGCATAGTGAACGCTGTCGTCAATGCTACCGCAAATGTTAAAATTCGTTTCATATTATTGTGTTATTGTATATTGAAAAGTATCTTGTTTATGGCTTATCTATCCGGCATCCTCTCGGTATCCTCTCGACAATCACCTACTAATCACCCACTAATCACCTACTCTTGATAGCACGAAGTATAGGGTTAGTATAAATCTGATACCAAGGAATTGAGATATACTTCGAGGTTGGTGTAGGGCGGTTGCAGGGTAGTGGCTTTTCCGTCGGAAGCGGAATTGAGGTCTAAGCCGTGTGTGAGTTCCCATTCGTCGGGTATTCCGTCTCGGTCGGTGTCTTTAGGTGCCTCGGCAGAAACATATTCGATGTATCCGCCTGCATCAGCGGGAGTATCAATCAGCCCGCCTGTAGAGCCATTGGAGCCTTTGCAGGAGGCAGTGCCGGTGCGCACTTCGTTGGCGATACGTGTGTCGATAGCATCGCGGCGGAGGGAACAACCTGCCTTAGACAGAACCGTCTCGAAAGCCTCTTCGGCTGTCTGTTCGGCGGTGAGGGTTGTCAGTCCGGTCGTCCAGCGTGTAAGGGCCTTGACTTTGTCTGACTTGACGGTGGCACCTTGCCAGTTGTCTTTTGTAACCTGCTCAGAACCCAACATATAGTTCCCGATGAGATAGAACTTGCCCGGAATAAGCGTGCCCTTCTTTTCGCAATAAGGACAGGAGACAGTCGGGTCCAGCAGTCTGGTTTTCTTGGAGGTGGCAGGACCGGGTTTGTAGTAGTTGTTCACCATATTGATTTGGCGGGGTTGGTCGATACCTTCGCCTCCATAGGACGAGTTCCCGCCCCAGTTGTACACCACATTGTTCACATAATCGAGCGGTCCGAAACATTTGTTGTCCACGTAGGAATGGTCGAAACGCGGGTTGCGGGAGTCGTGGTGTGCCAAGAGGTTGTGGTGGAAAGTGGCATTGGTTCCGCCCCAGATACCTCCGTAGCCGTGGTCACCTTTTTCGTGAACGAAACAACGCCGCAGCGACTCGGTGATGAAACAGTATTGGAGTGTGAAATTGGTATTGCCGTAGCAACTGACACACTCGTCGGTACTCCACGAGAAGGAGCAATGGTCGATGATGACGTTCTTGCGCCCGCGGACAGTGAGTGCATCTCCCTCCTTTTTGCTCGCATCGCCCATACGGAAACGGACAAAGCGCACAATCACATTGCTACATTTGATTTCCACCGGATAGCCTGCTATGCAGATACCCTCCCCCGGAGCAGTCTGTCCCGCGATGGTGAGTGCTCCGTTGGCGATATTGAGTTGGCTCTTGAGATGAATCGTCCCCGACACATCGAAAACCACCGTGCGTGTACCCGCGAGGTTGACGGCATGACGCAACGAGCCTGCATCGTTAGGGTCATCGGAGAGGCTGGTTACATGGAGGACTACACCTCCACGCCCGCCGGTGGTATACTTGCCTCCGCCTTCTGCTCCTGGGAAAGCAAGCGTTTGCTCAGGGGTAATAACAGGCTCTTCGCCCCCTCCGCACGCCGTGCAGAAAAGAGCGAAAAGCAGACATAAAAATATATTTTTAATACTCGTAGTCATTCCAAAGCGTACCATTGGAAGCACTGATATTTACATCGAAGATAGGCCAGTATTGGTGCATATCAATGTTGGTGCCTTCCTTATAGAGGTAGTATTTATCAGGAGCCAGATACTCGGTTGTAGCGTCGTCGGAAGCCTTTACATAAAAGGCTTTTGCTACCCAACCGTTTGCCTTGTCAAATTCTGCCGGACGGCTGTCGCCTAAGTTCAAGCCGACAAACTTGTCGAATACGTATGCATCGCCCGATTGAGCAAAGGAGTTGTCTTTCTTGTAGGTGAAATAAATCGAGTCGCAACGACCTGCATACTTACCTGTACCAGCCTGCAAATCAGCCAAATCGCTCATTGTGTTCTCCAATGATTCTTTGAGCAGTCCCCAACGCATAAGGTCGTATTTGCGGATGTTCTCGCCGCAGAACTCAAATGCACGCTCGTCCACGATAGCCTCGAAAGTAAGCGGTTTCGACGTCAGACCTGCGCGGGTGCGAATCTTGTCGAATTGCTCTTGCGCACTCAGACCGTAGAGGTTGGAAGGCGCATTGCCCTCTTTGGAACCGATGGCCGCCTCGGCGAACATCAGCAGAATGTCGGCATAGCGGAGAACCGGCATATCTACACAATCTTCGTTGCTCGAATAGGTGCGCACCATCCACTCCACACGCATTTTGCCGAGGTGCATAGACGATGCGTCAGCCAACTTCTGATAGAGTTTTTTCTCATTGGCAGGTGTTTCGCGGAAGCATGCTCCGGCATCGCTGCTCACGCCCGAACCGTTGTCGTAGTCCCATGCAAAGGGGCAGATAGTTACATCGCGGCGCAGGTCTGCCTTGTCGTATTGGAAATAGAACGTCGGCACAATCTCAATCATGGATTGGGTCTTGGTATTCTCTTTGTTGCCGTCGCCATACGACTTGGTATTGATGAGATGTCCGGGAACACGCTCCGACATCTTCAGACCTGTGAGCGCAAGTACCTGACCACGTGCGCCATTGAGGAAAGGCAAAGCCCAGATAAACTCCGACTCGGTGTAGTTGGTCTTGTCGGCACAAAGGTCGCGCCATACTTTCTCAAATCCTCCGTTCTCCTTGGTTACCAGTTTGTTATCCTCTTTTTTGATGACCTGCGCACATGCCCACACCACCTCTTGGTAGAGTTCTTTGCGTTTGTCGGCATCTTTCACATTGTATTGCACGGAGCAATCTTTTGTGCCACCCTTGGTGAACGTATTCGGGCGCATTGCCAAACCGGCATACATCATATCCAGACGTGCCAACAATCCGTAGGCCAGTGCTTTGCTCGGACGCCCGGTGTAGTTAGCCGCCGTACCGGGGCAAGCCTCCGACCATGGCATCAGTTCAGCCGCCTCTTTGAGGTCGAGACGCAGTTGCTCATAGATGACATTGCGGTCGGTTTTGTCCACATAGAGGTCGTTGATATCCTTGCCGTCAAAGGGTTTGAAGCAAGCAGGGACATCACCCCACAATTTAATCATCTCCAAGTAGCAGAACGCACGCAGGGTGAGCGTCTCGCCGAGCAGATAGCGGAACGTGGCGTCGGTGGTATCGGAGTATGTACGAATACCCTCTGCCACTACGTTGCAACGCTCAATAGCCGAGTTGAGGTATGCCCACGGGTCCTTTCCGTTCGAGGTGGAGAGGTCGCCGGTACCTTTGCTTGTGCAATAGGAAGCCCAATCCTTGTCCTCGGATTTGCTGCTGTGTTCGATGTCGGTATTGATAGCGACATAGCCTCCACACAGACGGTTGCGGAACGATTTGTCCTCGCCGAAAGTGTCATAGATAGCACCTACCGCCTGCGCTGTCATCTCGGTTGATTTGAAGACAGACACGTCCATTGCTGATGGCGATTCGGTATCAAAGAAATCCTTCTCGCAACCTACCAACGCCAGTGCCAGAACGCTATAGATTATATATTTTGTTGCTTTCATATTCTTATTATATATATAATGTGTTAAGACATTAGAATTGAATGTTCATACCTACGTTGATACCGCGGCTCTTGGGATATGCCGAGAAATCGACGCCCGGAGTAAGCGGATTCTTGGAAGAACGGGTGTCCACTTCGGGGTCCAATCCGCTGTATTTGGTGGCGCAGAAGAGGTTGGTACCCTGTACGTAAACACGTATGTTGTTGATTACCTTCGACTTGGTCATCCAGTCTTTGGGCAACGAGTAGCCCAATGTGAGTTGGTTGAGACGCAAGAACGAACCATCCTCCAGATGTTGGTCGGTAACCACATAGTGCGACATAATCGGCGAATAGGTGGTTGCCCCTTTCTCACTGTTCATTTGGTCGAGTTGTGTTGCCATCTCGGTGTATGCATCGCCAAACACGAAGCCCGATGTAGCCAGTACTTCCGGCATATATTGTCCTTCTTGTGAGAAAAGCGAATAACGGTTGTTGTATGCCATCGACGATACGAGGTTACGCATCTTGGTCTTCTCCGTTACGGTGGTGTACTCCATATTGCTGAGGTTCAGAATCTTGTTGCCAAACGAGAATGTGAAGTTGGCCGCCAAGTCGAAACGACCCCATTTGTCGCCACCTATGTTGAAATTGATATTGAAACCACCCGTGTGCGTAGGAACGGTGTTGCCGAGAACGACCTTGTCCTTCTCATCGATGACACCGTCACCGTTTTGGTCTTTGAATTTGATAGCACCCGGAACAGGTTGGTTGGTCAGGAACCCGTCGCCATAGTTAGCCACGCCGTCTGCCAGTCCCCATGTGTTGGTGCCCGGGATATAACTTACGAAGTCGGCTGCTGTATAGTAACCGTCTGTCTGATAGCCCACTACGTTGCCTACCGGCTGACCTACCTCAACGAGGAACTCAGCCAAAGTCAGATATTCTGACGAACCGAAACAACTGGTCTGTGCGCTAAGCGAACTGACATTACCCAAGTCCATTACGCGTGTACGATTGAATGCGATATTGGCATCTACCGACAAGTTGTAACTCAGGCTCTTGGAGCGTTTATCCAGAATGACTCCCTTGATAGAGAACTCCATACCCATATTGCGGGTGGAACCGATGTTCTGATATTGATAGTTGTAGCGTGCCGGCAAAGTCTGACGGATAATCAAGTCTTTGGTCGTGTTCCAATAGAGGTCCACCGTACCCGACAGACGATCGCGGAAGAAACCATAGTCGAAACCAAAGTCTCGGGTGGTGGTTGTCTCCCATTTGAGGTGCGGGTTGCTGGCAATCTTGTCCGAACCGCCTACCACCAGGATATTGCTCGTAGAGCCGTTGCCGAGGTCGAAATAAGTCAATTGGCGCGACAGGAAATCTTGGTGCAAGTAGCCTAAATCGACATTGTTGTTACCTGCCATACCATAACTCAAACGCCATTTCCAGTTCGACATCCAGTCCTGTGCGCCTTCCATCCAAGGTTCATCCGACATACGCCATGCGGCTGCCACAGAGGGGAAATAGCCCCATTGGTTCTCTTTCTCGAAGCGGGTGGAGCAGTCTGCACGGAAAGTGGCAGTCAGGTAATAGCGTCCGCGATAGTCGTAGTTGGCACGCGCGAAGAACGACAACTGATTGTCTTTCGGATTGACATAGTTGCTGATCTCCATATACGATGCCTGACCTAAGTAGTTGAATATCTCACCGTTAAGCACGTCGTACTGTCCCTTGTAGCCAAAACCGCGTTGAGTGTTGGTCTCGCCCTTGCGCAGGATGGTCTCTTCGCCCACAAGAATGCTCACATTGTGCGATTTGTTGAAAGTTTGTTTCCACTCCAACGTGTTGGCGTTGCGCAGACGTGTTTCTTTCTCTTTGTCCACTTGCACTTGCGCCGTACCGCTTGCTACGCCCGGACGACCGGTATTGCGCGCAAAATAAGTGGTCGGACCATAGTAGCGGTTTGTCAGAATATCACGACTTTCATAACCCAACTCCACGCGGGCGGTGAAGTACTTGGCAAATTTGTAACTCATGTACCCCTGCATGTTCCACTTGTTGTCCGTCTTGTATTTATAGTTGTCGCGGATCGTGGTCAGGGGGTCATAGAGCGAACCGAATGTCTCGTCCTCATCGCCTTCGCCCGAGTCTTTGCTCAACAGCGTTGTAGGTGTATAAACCACACAATTGCGCAGACGCGACTCGGTAGCGGTTCCGTTATCTTTGATTGCATTGGAACCTGCGCCGAGAACACCGGTATTGGTGTAGCGGGCAGTGAAACCTACCGTAAAGTTCTTAAATGGTTTGAACTTGGCTTTCAGACTCAGGTTATTGCGCACATAATCAGATTGTTCCATGATGGCTTTGTCGTCTATGCGATTGTAACTCAAGTTGAAATTGGCGTTCTTGTTACCGCCGCTCACACTCACCGACTGGTTGGAAGCAAAGCCCGTACGGCCAAAAGTCTGGTCCTGCCAATCGATAAACGCGTGTTGCTCTGCGTCTTTGTATTCCGCAAGCAAGTCGCTGATATTGGTATTTTCTATTTCTTCATCGCTCTTGTACTTTGTGCTGTTGTAGAGTTTGTCGAAATAGGCATAGAAATTGCTGCGCAGACCCGACAGGCTCTTGTCTTTCTGGTAAGCCCACTCGTACTGCATGAGTGCAAACTCCTCTGGGTCAAGCACATTGTATTTCTTTGCGATAGTCTTCCACCCCACATAGCCGGTATAATCTACGTGGAATGTCATCTTGTCATCCTCATTTGAATCAGCATCTTTCGTCGTGATGATGATTACACCGTTGGCACCCTGCGCACCGTAGATGGCAGTTGCTGCCGCGTCTTTCAGTACGTCCATCGAGGCAATGTCGCTCGGCGCGATGTCGGCGATACTCGATACGGGGAAACCGTCCACAATATAAAGAGGGTCATTCGATTGGGTCAACGACGTACCGCCACGCACACGAATCTTCACGTCTGCGTCCGGACTGCCCTCGGTGGTGGTAACACTCACACCTGACAACTTACCCTGCAACGCCTCGGCGGCACTCACCACGGGGATGTCTTTGAGTTGCTCGGCACTGACGCTGGCAACCGAGGTAACGACATCGCGTTTTTTGGTCGTTCCGTAACCCGTAACAACCACTTCTTCAAGCACTTCACTGTCTTCTTTCAAGACTACGTTGATGACATCGCCGGTAATGTTGATTTCTTGGGTTTTGAGACCGATGTAGGAGAACACCAACACTTGCGCGTCATCGGGCACCTCCAACGAGTAGTTACCATCGAAGTCGGTTACCGTACCAATCGTTGTACCTTTTACGACCACAGAAGCCGAGATAATAGTCTCGCCTGTTTGGTCTGTCACTGTTCCGCTGATGATACGTGCTTCGGCTGCTACCCCCACAAGGAGCAAGGCAGATAGCACTACGCTGCGGAATAGATTGAAATTCAATTTCATAAAGTTTGTCGTGTATTTTAGTATCGGAATTATTATTTGTCGCACATTTCCAAATGCGGGTGCAAAGATACAACGGAATATGCAACCCTATGTGTAAAAATTGACGGAAATGGGTAGTTGATGACTCAGACGAAGCAACTGCTCGGCGGCAGGCAGAAAAAAGGAAATAGAAATAGGGTGATTTAGTCGGGCGGCGAACCGGTCAGAAATCCGGTCTTTTTGCCCAGATTGATAGATTGACAAGTTGTGTTGAGTGGAATAGCAAGCCGGTGATGGAAAACTCGCAACTAATTCTTCATTTTCTTTTATTGCAAAGACGTTAAGCGTCTCTGTATCAACCATTTCAAGAGAAATAAAAAGAAACTCTTGGCGTAAGAAATATCGTCCTAAAGAGGCACAAGAGTTGGCAGACGGGCGCAAAAAACGACT
>ULPT01011818.1_pt1 | contig 32019 bp, 23 predicted proteins | sample 1953751 | NCBI WGS metagenome assembly ULPT01 (sample SAMEA4835636, study PRJEB28245) | human gut metagenome | biome: gut microbiome; material: fecal sample | place: Denmark | collected 2008 | reverse complement strand
TGCGGAGCTGCTCAGTCTCATAATCGGTAAAAGCCAAGCCCGCGCCTCCTTAAATATGACCAGTTTGGTTCTTCCGGTCATATTATACTGCGATTCTTTCTGGTTTGCAAGAGGTGCAGAGAAAAAATCGCTAATCAAAAGGAGTGCAGTGTTGCAGAAAGAGACGACGGAATTCCGGTTGTTGTCGCTGCGGTAAAAAACGGAGGTAAAAGAGGCTGCAACCTCCCATCAGGAAAACCTGACTTTTGTTACAGCCCCTTTTATGTAAACAATCTATATGGTTAAAGTATGTAAAGTAAAAAAGTGGTATCCGTACTAATCGCTTTTTCCTGTATTAGTTGTAGTACATTGAAGCGCGAAATTCCTTCTTGATATCAAAGCATCGCCAGAGTTAACGCAATTGGTAAAAGTGAAATAATTGTTTGTTAAATATCATCAGGCCACTCCTTCTCAAAATAAGAATTGGAGTGGTTTTTCTTTAAAATTGATATTTGAGTATGTTTCAATTCGTTGAAATCCAACTGCTAATAATCTCAATTTGTTTCAATTCTGTGAAATGAAAAGAAAGAAAAAGGTCTCCGAAGAGACCTTTTCCAACCGATGTTCCATCGTAAGAAGGATTGCTTTGCCAAATTCTGTCAAGCGACACAACCAAAGTTAATCTGCTAAGTTTGGGCCCAGAGAGATTTGAACTCTCGACCAAAGGATTATGAGTCCTCTGCTCTAACCGCTGAGCTACAGGCCCGAGTTGGCTACGAAACCAACAGCGAGGTAAAATTACCATTTTTGACATTGAATATCAAGCCCCTGCGTTGCTTGCTGTGCGGTTTATTTAATTAAACTTGTACTTGTCGCGATTAATCCTTACAATGCCAATGGGAATTGCAGTATGGGCAAGGAAAGAAGGTTTTTTGACGGAATCTCTCGCTGCGGCCGCAGAGCCGTTGTGGTATGCCTCTTTTTGGTTTCTACAATGGCAAGTGCCTTTGGCATTTCGTTTACATCAAGACTTACAGGCGTTACGACCCATCCCGATTTCTGGGCCGGCGTATTCCCGTCCAGCGTGCGCAGCTTCATTGGCCTTGACGGCATAACGATCCTCGAAGGCCGCAAGACGGAGGTGGGCGCTGAGATTGCAACCGGAACGATCGCCCGCACGATAACCGTCAACCCCATCACCGGCAAGGCCCTCGACACAACGGACGATGCCAACATCATTGCCAACTCCAGCTATGATGTCATGTACGCATCATGGAAAGCCGGAATCGCACAGGGAATTGGGTGGTCTGAGCAGTCCCAGACCGATTTCCTTACGCTCCGCTTCTCACTTGACGGCCAGTGGGAGGTTGCACTCGACCCCCTCATGCAAAGCGAGAACAGAAAGGGCCATCCCTTCACGACGCTTCCAATGTTCAAGACCGATGGTGAATACTATGGAACGCCGCTTCAAGGAACCCCTGACCTTTCAGGAGATAGAAGGCTTTTGAGCCTTAGCTTTGATTTGTATGGCAAAGTGAACTACCTGCTTATGAAGACGGGCTCTTCGTCAGGGATAGCCACGGAGTTCAAGTTCACATGGGCCCCTGCGTTCATGAACCTTTCCAGCGACAAAGGCGGTGTGGCCGATTTCTGGAAGTTCTGGCTCTTTGCAAACGGCGGGCTCATGATACATCAGGCCGTTGATGAAAGAGGGATGAACAAATGGTCCCTTGGCCTCTCCAATGAGTTTGAAATGCGGGTCTTTGGAGGTGACCACATACCTGCATACGCAAGGACCCTCAAAGGTACGACATGGTGGTACGAACCTGAGAACATGACGTTCATGGCAAGAAACGTCGTCAAACTGGACTATTATGGACAGCAGTTCTTTGGATCGTGCATTCCATATGTGTATGCGTTCGTGGATCTAAGCTATTCCGGAGGTCGCACGAACAACATAAAGGACTCCAAGATAGGCTCCGTATGGGCTGGAAGCATGGGGCTTCACTTTGAACTGCAGCTCTTTGGAGTCGTTCATCTTTTCTATGAAATAGGTAGGATTTTCCTATATACTGGCGAAAATCCGGCATATAAGTCTGGATATAGGCTATCGAACAGTCTTAAGGTATCTGTATCGGTCTCCGGTGGAGGTGGAGACATAGACTGGTCCACATAAGGAAAAGGAAGGGAAGATATGAAGAAGGTATTGGCGTTTGCCGTCATTGCTCTCATTGCGCTTTCATGCGTTTTCTCTGGGGATGTCAAGTTCGTATTTGGAGAGCTTGCACAGCATCCTGAGATTCTGTTTGGGTTCTGCCCAACGCTTACAACCGTTGGTGCAAGCTACGAGGGGCTTGAGTTTGTGGAAGGCGACCTTACACAGCTTCAGGCAATAGCTGGCGGTGGGTATGCCCAGCTCGTCCTTTTCCAGGATCCTTCGACAGGTGAGCCTTTGCTTTACGATCAGGGTATATATGACAGCATACAGTTTCGTTGGAACCTGAGGATGCTCCAGGGCTTTGGAGACTCCTGGGTGGATGGCAAGGACCTTGTGACGGTCTACGCAGGCTACGAGGGAAGGCTTGAGAAGAACGTAGACTCAATGGCTGTTGGCAAGGAACGCAAGCGCGGTTACGCAGACGATGGTCTAACTATTGGTAAGAGTGCAATAAAAGGAATCGATACTTGGTTTATGGACCATGGCACAAAGAGACAGTCCAACTCGATCTTCCCTGACCTTGCAGGAGGCGACACCTCCTTCATGAACAACCTGTACCTTGGTGCAAGGCTCAACGGTATGGACGACAGGATGGTTTCCAACGAGGGGATCCTTGCAGAACTCAAGTTGCAGTTCGCTCCAGGTTTTCTCAACAGGAAGGCTTCGTACTACAGCGTAACGCTCAATGCCGTTGCGGGGACCACGCTGTATGAGCTCAAGGATGCTGCAACGGGACGCAACTCGTTCTCCATCGTCGTGCTCGACAGGGTGAACTTGAACTGGACGGACGGCTCCAAAGTGCCTGTGTACGCCCAGCAACCGGTGTCGCTGGGTAGAAAGGTGAGGGGGTTCAACACCGGTAGCTACAACACGAATTTCACCGTCGTGAACAACTTTGACATAAGGTTCGCAGGTCCTGAGCCGTTCATTGATGGCGTCTTTCCAAGGGCGAACCTCTTCTTCGACATGGGGTATTATGCCGGCGAATACCTGAACACAGAGATATCGGCCTCGAGCATGGCGGAAAAATATGGCTTGGAGCGGTTCCTTTGCTCCACCGGGGTGCAGCTTGAGATGAGTTTCTTCGATATGTTCGACCTTGGATTGCAGGTGGCGTACCTTTTGAATGGGAGCAACCTGCGCGACCCTGGCAGCCGCGTGATTACAGGGGCGACGTTCTTTCTTGATTTCTGATTGGCGTGTAGCGAATTGTCTTAACGGACGTGTTGCTGTATAATCGGCCTCATGGAACAGCACAATTCAGTACATTGGGCGGATATCTATGCCGACCGCATAATCAGAGAGAAGGGACCCAAGGAGGTCTACACCTGTGCGTCTGGAATCACTCCTTCCGGTACAGTCCACATTGGAAACTTCCGTGAGATAATCTCCGTTGACCTTGTCGTCAAGGCACTTAGGGAGAAGGGGCAGAACGTCAGGTTCATCTACTCTTGGGACGACTACGATGTATTCAGAAAGGTTCCTAAGAACATGCCTGAACAGGAGTTGCTTCAGACATACCTGAGAAAGCCCATAACCCTTGTGCCTGACACGACAAAGCGCGCGGACAACTATGCCCGCGGCAACGAGCTTGACGTTGAGGAGAAGCTCCCAATCGTTGGAGTGCACCCTGAGTATCTCTACCAAGCCGAGCGCTACCGCAGCAGCCTCTATGCTGAGCAGATGAAGAAGGCCCTCGAGTGCAAGCAGCAGATAATCGACATCCTCAACCAGTACAGAAAGGAGCCCCTTGACGATTCATGGTGGCCGATTGCAGTGTTCAGCTCGTTCACTGACAAGGACAACACGACGATCCTTTCATGGGACGGCGAATATGGCATTACATATCGCGACGATGAACTTGGCAAAGAGGAGACGATTGACCTTAGAACCACTCCATACGCAAAGCTCCATTGGCGTGTAGACTGGCCAATGAGATGGGTATACGAGGGCGTTGACTTTGAGCCTGCAGGCAAGGACCACCACTCACAGGGCGGAAGCTTCGATACCTCCAAGCAGGTCGTTGAGCTCTTTGGCGGCCACGCACCGGTAAGCTTCCAGTATGACTTCATATCGATCAAGGGACGTGGTGGCAAGATATCCTCTTCAAGCGGTGAGGTCATTTCCCTGGGCGATGTCCTTGAGGTCTACACTCCTGAGATAACGAGGTACATGTTCGCTTCCACCCGTCCGAACACGGAGTTCGCCATTTCGTTCGATCTTGATGTCCTTAAGATTTACGAGGACTACGACAACTGCGAGAGACGCTACTTTGGACTTCTTCCTTGCAACGAGAAGAAGCTTGCCATGGAGCGCCGTGTCTATGAGCTTTCGCAGGTGGGTCCTGTTCCTACCATACCTGGCTACCAGATTCCTTTCAGGCACCTTTGCAACCTGCTTCAGATAAACAGCGGAGACATCGAAAAGGTCATCTCATCGCTTCCTGATGTCAAGGACGATCAGGTGGATAGGTTTAGAACCCGATGTCGTTGTGCTTGGAACTGGATAACCACATTCTCACCTGAGGATTTCAGATTCGCCGTGGCAGATGCTTCCACTCCTTTGGTTTCGTTGAACGAAGATGAGCTTCGTGCCGTCAAGGCTCTGTGCGCCAAGGTCTCCTCTTGGGAAGGTGCTGACGAGAAGGCCCTTTCCCAGCTCATATACGATGCTGCAGCCGATGCCGGCGTTGAAACCACCGTCCTCTTTGGTGCTGTCTACCGTGCATTGATTGGCAAGGAGAAGGGGCCAAAGCTCGCTGGGTTCATGAATACGATTGGAAAGGATAGGGTGGTTTCCATTCTCTCTAGATACTGATTCTTGGTCTTCGTGCGGTCCAAGTCGTCTCTACAGCATATGCTGCGCAGATAGCACTGTCATATGCCGTGCTGTCACATGATGTACTCCTAGTATCCCATCGCGAATCCCTGCGAATCTGGATTCGTGCGTTTCCACTGTTGGTGTGAAAAATCCTTTTTTTTGTGGAAACCTCGTCTTGGTGTTTTATATCCTTTTTGACGAAAAAAGGGATTTGGATACAAAAGAGCCGTCTGTGGTGTAGACCAAAATGCTGGTTAGAAGCTGACACCAACACCTGCGCCAGCTGTGAACAGCAACGACGATTTTTGCTCATTGGAGACGGTGAGTGCACTTATTGGGTATATACCGGAGCCAGAGAGGTTCAATACGAATCCGCTTTCACCTATTTCGAATCTAAGCCCTGTCATGAGGCCAATGCCTAGAAGGTTGAGCTGAACATCCTCGCCGGTTGCGGCCTTGTCCTTGTATCCTGTGAGGAAATAGCTGCCAAAGCCTGGCATTACGTACAAGGAAAGACTGTCTGTTAAGTTTATGTTGGCACCCACTCCTGCGACTGCAGACAGTGCAATGTTTGAGAATTCCATGTTCTCTGTGCATACATCAACTCTTGCACCAAGGGCGAATTCGACCTTGCCTTCTCTCCCAAGGGTGTTTATGGACTCTGCATAAAAACCAAACATGAGTATGTTGTTTTCGCTCAGCTCCTGGTCGAGCTGCGTTCCAAACATGACGCTTACACCTGCGTTTCCGCCTATCTTACCAGCGAACGCTGTAACTGCTACGAGAGTCATCAAAAGTATAAGAATAGCTTTCTTCATTTGAGTTTCCTCCTGCATTCATTGTTGCAGTTGATTGCCCAAAAAGCAAGGATAAATGGCGAGTTATTCACATATCAATGGCTTTTTCATCCAACAGAAACTGCTCTATTCCAATGTACAGTATTCCATTGTCGTCATGCCATGGAATGATGTCGTCTCTTACCACGACGATTTTCCTGAATGAGTCCTGCACCCTTTTCAGGGAATTTGTCTCCTGGTCTCTTTTTTCTTCAGAGTCAATATTTAAAGCGGATTGGATGTAATAGCGAAGACTTCCTTTGTTTGCAACAAAATCGATTTCCAACTGAGACCTTATATTTTTTCCTTGTGAATTCTTATGGTTGTACTCGACTATTCCAACATCCACATCGTAGCCTCTAGCAATCAGTTCATTGAACGCTATGTTTTCCATGATATGGCTTTCTTCTTGCTGTCTGAAATTCAATCGTGCATTTCTGAGTCCTACATCTGTGAAGTAGTATTTGAGTAGGGCGTTTATATGTTTTTTTCCTTTCACGTCGAATCTCGATGCCTTTTGCATTATGAAGGCATCTATAAAGAATCCAAGGTATCTTTCGATTGTATTTGGGGTTATGCTTATGTGTTTCGTACTTTTAAAGGTGTTTGCAAGCTTGGACGAGTTCGTAAGCGAGCCTATTGAAGAGGCCGTTACATTAAGAATATCCTCCAGTACCCATTGTTCATTTGCAATTCTGTTTCGTTCGATGATGTCCGAGATGTATGTCTTTGCAAACAGGTCTTTTAGGTACTTGCTTTTTTCTTCGTGGGTTTGCTTTGAAAGTACCAGAGGCATTCCTCCGTAAGTACAGTACTCTCTCCACGCATATCTCTTTTCTCCTGCGAAAGCATTGTAGAATTCGCTATACGTCAGTGGACTGACCCTGATTTCATCGCCCCTGTCCTTGAACTCCGTCATTATGTCTGATGAAAGCATCCGTGAATTACTTCCAGTGACATACAGGTCTATGTTTGGTCTTTTCATTAATCCAAGAAGGACATCGACAAAGCCTATTTTTGCGTTTCCATCAGCAAGATATGGATTTTGTATAGGTTCAACTTTTTGAATTTCGTCCAAAAAGACATAGTACTTCTTGGTTGTGTCCTTGGTCCTTGTCTTTACAAATGCATCCAGTTCCAAAGGGTTGCGGTATCTTGCATTTTCAGCTTCGTCCAAGGCCAGTTCTATTATGGTGTCGTCTTTGATGCCTATCGAGTTCAGATAGTTGTGATACAGATTGAAAAGGAGGAAGGATTTCCCACATCTTCTTATTCCTGTAATCACCTTTATGAGACCGTTTTCCTTCTTTGAGATGAGTTTGTTCAGATATCTATTACGGTTTATTATCATTTGAGCCTCTCGAATATTTTTTGCGAATATACGCAATTTTTGTTCGTCTAAAGTATCGTGCACCACGTTTTGAAAGTCAATACTCGAATATTTTTTGCGGATATACGCAATTTTTGTTCGTCATTAAGCTTGAGAATTGATGTGCTTTGCAGGCTTCGCTCCACTGCAGAACTAGCTGGGCTTTCACTCCTTGGTTTCGCAGAAGACCTTCCTGAGGGTGAAGTCGTTTGTCTTCCACTTGCCGTTGACACGCACCCTTAGGTCGAGGTCCAGCTTTGATTGTGGGAATATCTTCTTTATGTCCTTGAAGGCTGCGACCCTTATGGCTTTGATGTTTGTACCGCCTTTGCCAACGATGATTCCCTTTTGGCTTTCACGCTCGACGGTGATGAAGGCGCGTATCCAGACTTTGTTCTCCTCTTCGTTGTACTCGAGGTCTGCAATCTCCACCATGATGGCGTGGGGTATCTCCTCCTTGACGGAGTTCATGGCCTTTTCTCTGATTATCTCGGAGATGCGGAACTCAAGGTTCTGGTCCGTGCGTGCGTTCTCGTCGTATAGAAGCTCCCCCTCCGGGGCATATTTGAAAAGCTCTATGAGAATTTCGTCTATGCCGTCGTCCTCAAGGGCTGAAAGCTCAAGAACCTGACGACCCGGCATGTGCTTTCCAAGGTATTCTCGGACCGCAGAGATTTGCTGGTCAGTAAGCATGTCCTTCTTGTTGATGCAGCATAGGACGGGTACTGAAAGGCCGCTTAGCATGTATGATATTGCATCCTCCTCTGCACCGGGGGAGCGTGTTGCATCAATGAGATACACAACGGCATCGGTCTCCTCAAGGCTGGATATGGCTATTTCCTGCATTCGTTTGTTGAAGCCCTTGTCTGAGAGGTGGTAGCCTGGGGTGTCGGTGAAGATGAGTTGTCCGCGGGTGTCCGTGTAGATGCCACGGATTGCGTTGCGAGTGGTCTGCGGGGTGGGGGATGTGATGGAGACCTTTGACTCGCATATCGTGTTGACGAGCGTGGATTTGCCGGCGGACGGCCTACCTATTATTGCTACTGATGCGCATTTCATTGGCAAAGTATAGCAAAGTATGTTCTTTATTGCCAAGCGTTGGAATAACTGGTATCTTCGTACTGACATGGAAACCGGTCGTGAAGGCCGGTCTCTGGAGGGACTATGAGGCTACAGGAAGACATTGATGCGAAACAGGTTCAGGAGAACATGGGTCAGTACGACAAACTGCTTAGGACCCGTTCCCTTCTTCTCACAGGTGAGATAAACAAAGAGATGGCTGACAAGCTCATAAAGGACCTTCTCGTCCTCGAAGCGGAAAGCCAGGAGCCTGTGAAGCTTTATATAAACTCTCCAGGCGGCGATGTGGATTCGGGTTTTGCAATCTATGACATGATAAGGTTCGTTTCGTGTCCTGTCACGATCATTGGAATGGGGCTTGTGGCCAGCGCTGCCGCATTGGTGTTGCTTGCCGTTCCTTTGGAGAGGAGAATTGGACTTCCCAATTCGTCCTACCTCATCCATCAGCCACTTAGCGAGATGAAGGGCAACGCCACGGACATAGAGATCCATGCCATGCAGCTTGAGAAGATCAAGGCAAAGATAAACAGGATGATAGCCGAGGCCACGGGCAAGTCCTTGGAGAAGGTCGCTCACGACACCGACAGGGACTATTGGCTTGATGCCGATGATGCTGTGAAGTACGGTCTCATAAGCCGCATAGTGACCAAGAGGAGTGTCCTTTAGGGGCATTTTGCGTTGGCGGGGTTGACGGGAACGATAGAGGATTGTTTCGATGCCTACCAGATATCTCAACGAAGCTGAAAAGAGGGTTGGCCGCAAGCACCTGCTCTGGTATGAAATCTACAACGGCATAGCCTCCACGTTCCTTGGGGATACGCTCGTCGTTCTTCTTGCCGCCTACTTTGGTGCCGGGAACCTTACGCTTGCATATATCTCAGGTGCGTTGTACATGGCAGGTCTCGTCCTGCCGTTCGTTCCAAGGATTCTGAATGGGAAGAACCTTGAGAAGGCCCATTCGTTCTGCTGGATGATGCGTGGCATAGTTTCGATTGGGTATCTTGCTCTGTTTTTCCTAAGCGGTAGAGCGGCTGTGTGCGCCCTTGTTCTGGTGTACTCTCTCTTTTGCATATTCCGCTGTGTTGGAATAATGATGAACGACTACTCCCAAAAGAGCGTGTCGTCGCTTCAGAACAGAGGAGATGTTGTATCTCGTTCCAGCACCGCATACAACGAGGTGTCCGTCGTTGCAAAGGTGGTGAGCTTCCTAGCGACCTCCATACAGAGGATTTCGCTTGTGGTGTCGTTGGTGACGCTCCAGATGGTTGGCGTTGTAGCCAACGTATTCTCTTCTTTGCATCTTGCAAGGATTCCGTGCCGCACCACCATTTCATACAATCCAAAGCACTCCATGTTCCGCATTATGGGCGAGACCTTCAAGGATTCGTACAAGTCGGCGTCCATAATGGCCAAGTGGCTGTTCCAGACGGCTGCAATAGTGCTTGCCATGTCTGTGCCGTTTCTAAACGATGTGGTTGGACTTCCTTCCAACATCGTACTCCTTTATACGGTGTTCGGTTGCATTGCGCTTGCACTTGCAGGTGTTGCTTCACGTGAGTTCTCTGACAGGTTGGGCTCAAGGCCGCTTATAATCATTGGAGGTCTTGCGTTGTCTGTCGTGTGCCTTCTGTGGACCATGATATCTCCGACCCGTCACACAGCTTTCTTCATGGTCCTTGGTTTCCTGTACAACTTCCTGTGCCAGTTCTGCATAAACCTTGTGAATAGGCTCATAGTCCAGTCCATCCCTGACGACGAGGCCATAACGTACAATTCCATGGTGAACTTTGGCCTTGGAATCACGGCTTTGGTTGGAAGCCTCCTTGCTGGTGTGCTTGCAAACGCAGGGGTTTCGTTGTCCTCATCGGCCAATGGAACGGTGTTCTATGCATTGGGTCTGTATTTTGGGAACGGCTATTCGTTCACGTTCCTTTTTGCATTCTGCCTTGTGTCCATAGCAACGTTCATGGTGATAAGGATTCGTGAGCACAGGAGCCTTTCAACCCCTGAGGCGGCGCAGGCACTGTTCTCCGTCCATGGACTTAGGGCCTTCTCCATGATGGACAAACTTGACAAGACCATGGATCCCCTCAAGCGCAAGATCCTGCTCATGAGCCTTGGAAACAACGTAACCAACGTCTCCACAGCCGAGATCCACCAGAAGCTTGCATCTCCCTTCTCCTACGACAAGCAGGACTTCATAAGGGCTTTGGCCGTCCGTCCAAGGCCTGAGCTTGTGGAGGATCTGATCCTCATCGCCTCCGACGACGATTCGTATGTGCAAATGGACGCCATTGCGGCCCTTGGTGCTTACAAGGGCAACAAGGCTGCAAAGAACGCTTTGGTTCGTCTGCTATATTGCAGGTGGTCTCAGGTTAGGTCCATGGCCAGCAAGTCCCTCTCGAGGGTTGACGATTCAAGCGAATATCTTGAGGCTGTCAACGAGCTATCCGCCTCCGCGCGCCACATAGACGAGGAGATCGATTTCCTCATTGCAAAGAGGAACATGGACAAGCAAGGGCTTTTCTACAGGGATTTCCTTGCGTCTGTGCAGCAGCGTAGAAGCGCTACGTTCAGGCAGACGCGCTATGCCGTGATCGCAAGCTTCCTTAAGTTTGGGTCGCCCCGCCTTGCACAACTGTACCAGATGATGAACTGCTCCGGTAGCAGCAGCGCCTTCATAGACGACTTCCTCCCTGAGGCTAGGGACCTTGAGGAGATAGACAGCCAGTTCTATGATATCGCCAGGGCGTTCCGCGAAAGGGACTGGGACTTTGTGCTTGGGTTTTGCATGAAGCTCTGCGAGAGGTCCGTCCTTGATGATTCCCGCATGGCGAACCTTAGGGAGGGGATCCTTAGGGCTCGTTTGTTTGACATAGACAGTTTTGATGAGCAGGATTTCCTTGCGCTGTTGTATTTCAGCTATAGCCTTAGAAAGAATTCTAAGTAGTTGTGTGCGCTTGCATGGCTTATGGGGCTTATGGGCTTCATGGGGCTTACGGGGTGTATGGGCCTCATGGGGTGTATGGGGCTTACGGGCTTCATGGGGTTTACGGGGAGCACGGATTGCGCACGGTTTTTCAAAAAAACGAAAAACGTGAATGGAAACGACAGGTTTTTTGTATTCCTTTAGATGAAAGGGGGCAGCAGCCCACCTATTGCTCGTTTGGAGGGTTTCTATGGAATGCAAAGGAAGGTTCGCCGTTGTGCTTCTGGTCGTTGCGCTTGCCGTCATGCCATGTTCGTGCAAGGCTCAGCCTGAGGGCCGTTCAAGTGGAAGTGGGGCGTTGTGCGTTGCCACTTGGAATGTTCAGAACATCTTCGATGCCGTGGATGATGGCACCGAGTACGAGGAGTACACAAGGGCATCGGGCTGGAATGAGAAGGCGTATGCAAGACGTCTTGTCGGTGCCGCCAATGTGCTTTCGTGCATCCCATCGTGCGGTGATTATGTCGTTGTGTTGAATGAAGTTGAGAATGCAGGTGTGGTAGGGGATGTCTTTTCCCAAAGGGTTTTGGAGGGAAGGGGGATATCGCAGTTTGCGTTTGCAAAGGCTCCGGGTGGCGCCATGGGGCTTGCGGTGGCCTCGTCGCTGCCAATCGTGCACGCAAAGGTCCATGCTGTGGGCGAAGGCCTGAGACCTGTTCTGGAAGTCGCCCTCAAGACCGATTCTGGCGTGCTTTTCGTTCTTGCCGTGCACTTCAAGTCCAATGTTGGAGGTGTTGAGGAGACCTCTCCATCTCGGGCATTGGCGGGTGAGGTCGTGGCTCAGGTGGCTGCGTCCGTTTTGGATGAAAACCCGGGGTGCCTTGTCGTTGTGTGCGGAGATTTCAACGAAGAATGCTGGGATGGGAATTCCATGGGTCGTGGTCTGGAGTCCAGCGCTCCCCTTGCGGTCTCAGGTGCGTTTGGACGCGGTGTGTGGTACTGCCCTTGGCTTGATTCCGGGAATGAGGTCTGGCCAGGGGGTTCGTACTGCTACAATGGGGTTTGGAAATGCTACGACAACATTCTGGTCTCGTCTGCGGGCAGGGATGGCTTTGGGTATGAGCTTGACAGGTGCGGCATTGTGTTCTCTGGTGCCATAAGGGGCGCTGACGACAAGCCAAATGCGTGGAGGAGGGATCTTTTGAATGGAGTGTCCGACCATTTGCCGGTGTGGGCGGTGTTCGATGCTTTGTAGGGGGCTTGCATTGCGTTTGGTCTCACGTTGTGTTGTGCGTTGTGGTTGTAAATCTGCATTTCAGGATGTAGAATGTTGGAAGGGCCACGTTTTGGGGTGTCGTTTGGCACTCGTGGTGCGCGGCCTTTTAGGAGGAACCAACGTGCATACAACACCTGTCTACGAGGCTTACAAAGACTATCCGCACATGAAACTCATAGATTTTGGAGGGTGGGACCTTCCAGTCAACTTCGAAGCTGGAATAATAGCCGAGCACAATGCAGTTAGAAACAATGCCGGGATGTTCGATGTCTCTCATATGGGAGAATGCCTTGTGGAGGGCCCTGGCGCAAGGGCTTTCCTTGATGGCCTTGTCACAAATGATGTTTCCATCCAGCCTGTGGGTCGCGCCCTCTATGCAGTGATGTGCTACGAAAACGGCACATGCGTGGACGATCTCATCCTATACTGCCTTAGGGATGATTTGTTCTTCGTTGTCATGAATGCATCCAACGTTGAAAAGGATCTCTCTTGGATAATGGCCCATAAGCCGCAGGAAGGTGTGAAAATCACAGACCTGAGCGGCGTTACGGCACAGATTGCAATACAGGGGCCAAAGGCGGTGGAGTACGTTTCAAAACTTCTCCCTGTAGCTGGCGACCTTGGATTCTTTGGCATCGACTACAAGAGCGGGATGCTTGGAAAGAAGTGCATCGTTGGCCGGACCGGCTATACTGGAGAGGACGGCTTTGAAATCTACTGCGCAGCAGAGGACGGGGTGTTGTTCTGGAATGAATTTGCCAAGATGGGCGTACAGCCATGCGGTCTTGGTGCTAGGGATACGCTTAGGCTTGAGGCAAAGCTTCCTTTGTATGGACATGAGATATCGGACAGCATAACGCCGCTTGAGGCCAATCTTGGTGTTTTCGTCAAGCTTGACAAAGCCGGCGATTTCATTGGGAAGTCCGCTCTTGAAAAGCAGCAGGAGGAAGGCGTTCCAAGGTCGTTGAGAGGTTTTGAGATGGTTGACGGCGGGGTTGCACGCAACGGCTATCCTGTCATGCTTGGAGACAGGGAGATTGGCTATGTCACAAGCGGATGCAAGAGCCCTACGCTTGATAAGTTCGTTGGTCTTGCCCTCATGGAGAGAAAGACCGGTCTAAAGTTTGGAGACTCCATAGAGATCGTGATACACAACAAGCCAAAGAAGGCCGTGCTTGTGAAGACCCCATTCTATAAGAGAGGGAAGAGGAACGACGAGAAGTAGGAAAAAGTGACTGGTAAATAGTGAATGCGATTCCCTGGGGTCACTGTGTTGACGGTCCTAGTCCTGTACTATATTCTGAATTCCAACAAAAGGGAGAAAAAAGGAATGAAAAAAAGCAAGACGCTCTCGATGGTCGTTGTCCTTTTGATATTGGTGGTTTTTGGAGCTTGGGCCGATGGCTTTGTGCGGTCGCCTTTGTTTTCGGATACTCAGGATACTCAAAGCTATTCGTATTGCTATCAATTGGGCATGGACGGAAGTTCTCCGTCTATGCCTTCCAATGCGGTCAGCATTGCAGTTGCAAACGGCTCGTCCTACCCTGTGACACCAGGCGATTCCTTTGCACTTACGTATGTCCATGGAAACAGGAACGTGTCCATGTCGTTCCAAGTGGACAACGAATACAAGATGGTTATTCCGTCCCTTACGACGATCGATGCAAGAGGAATGACATTGAACGACCTCAAGGAATATGTTGAGGGATTGGTCTCCACCTACTATCCGTTTTCGACTCCAAAGCTCAGGCTGACCAGCTGTGGAATGTTCCAGATCCGAGTTGTGGGTGAAGTTCCTTATTCGAGGTTGGTGCAGACATGGGGCATGGCGACTTTGTCGGATTTTGCATCCCTTGCAGACCAGTACGCATCTACAAGGAAGGTTGAGGTTTCGTTTGCAGACGGAACTGTGAAGGAGTTTGACCTCTACAAGGCCACCAGGGAGAATTCGAAGGAAGATGACGTACTCGTTTCTCCTGGCTGTTCGATCAGGTTTCTCAAGGCATCAACCACGGTGACGGTCAAAGGTTCAGTCTCAAGGCCCGGTGCATACCAGCCTTTGGAGGGAGAGACCCTTGGCAGGATAGTGGAACGCTATTGCAATGGGTTGCTCCTCGATGTGGACTTCTCATCGGTATCGGTCTCAAGGAACGAGAACGGCACGTATGTCTCAACTCTTCTTGATGCACAAAACTGGAAGTCCTATGTTCCATGCGACGGCGACTACGTGAACTTTGGCTCGTACAACAAGGCAAAGTCTTATGTCACCATAATTGGAGCTGTATCGGGCGGTTCGATGTATGGATCAAGTTCGGACAAGATAACGTACTACTTCGTGGAGGGCGAGACCGCAGAACAGATGCTTAGAAACACATCCGGCCTTGTTTCCTCGTCCTGTGACATCGATGGAATATATCTGATAAGGGGCGGCGAGAAGATTCCAGTGGACGGAACGCTTGCCTTTGCGACAGTCGAGAAGGGTTCAACCGTCCTGCAGCAGGGAGATGTCGTAGTTCTTCCTTTCTCAAAGCTCTTCGTTACGGTCAACGGAGCCGTCCAGAACCCCGGCAACTATGCATACGTCCCAGGGGAGTCAGCAGAGTACTACATAAGTCTTGCAAGAGGGCTTTCTTTGAATGCCAGGGCGGACGGGAAGTTTGATGTGTTCGATGAAACGGGCAAATCCGTAAGACGCAGTGCGCCAATAGGGGGGGGATATACCATCACCGCCGCAAAGGATACTCTTGGAAGGGACCTTGCAGTGGCATCATCGGTGATTGTGCTTACGGCATCGGTATTGATGATAATTTCAGGGATAAGCAATTTGGCCAAATAGGGGAGAACTTGTATGATTGAACAGAAAGAAGGGACTACTATGTACGAAACGATGACCCAAAACCATGAAGATGGTCAGGAAATTTCACTAATGCAGCTATTTGAGATAGCCAAGAGGAGAAGAGGCCTTATTGCATTGTGTACGTTGGCCGTGCTGCTATGCGCCTTTGTGTATGTCACGTTCAAGGGCGTTTCGTTCGAGTCCTCCTCCACTGTGGTCGTTGAGCCAATAGCCAACAGCATTTCCATATTCTCCAACGATGGAGGTACCCCTTCCGCAGATGTGTCCATGGAGATTCAGCTTCTCAAGTCGGACAAGGTCATGCAGGATGCTTTGTCCATGTTGGACCTTTCCTCGTACAAGGATTCAAAGGGAGTCCCTTATTCGCAGAAGCCTGCCAAGGTCTGGGAGCTTGACAACGTTGCAAAGAAGATAAGCATATCCAATCCTGACAAGGGCAAGGTCATGAAGGTCACCGTCAAGGATTCCAATCCTAGTTTCTGTGCAGATTTCGCCAATGCTTTGGTGAGTGCGTTCGCAGACCTCCTGTCAAGGACTGCCAAGAGCACGAAGACCCAGCTTCTGGAGTTCGTTGAGAAGCAGATTCCAGAAACGACCGCCATGCTTGAAGCCTCCTTCGATGCCCTTACGAAGTACAAGGAGGAGAACGAGACCATTAAGATGTCTGACAGGGTGTCTCTGCTGTCCAACCGCATCGTTGCTTTCGATGTCATGATGGAGCCTTTGGAGATGCAGCTTGTCGAAAGCGAGGCTCTCATGAACTCTCTTTCCTCTTTGGTCGATGGACTTCCTTCCGTTGATGCGATCATGGCTAACGAGGTTGTTTCTTCCCTTTTGAACGAATACAGGGCCGCTGCAACCGAGTCATATATGTACAAGGGTTCCACTTCGATTGCCGATGAGGCAAGAATTGCGACGCTGGAGAACTCACTTAGCACAAAGGAGAGGGAGCTTGCGGTCCAAATCGTTTCCATAAGCGGCATGACCGGCGTATCATCGTACACCAAAGCCGTCATAGACTATCTTGGTGCAAAAATAAGGCTAAGCGTCCTGAAAACCCTTGAGGCCCAGTACAACGAAGAGCTTGCCAAGTATCCTTCCATAGAGAGGAAGCTTACGGAGCTTCAGGCCGATGTCTCTATCTACAAGTCTCTGCAGTCGTCCCTCAAGACAACATACGAAAGGACAAAGATAGAGGAAGCCTCCATATCCAGCAACATTGAGATAGTGGACTATGCAGCGATTCCTTCTCAGGCCCTTCCAAGAAAGAGGCTCATGACGTTGGCTGTTGCATTCGTGCTTGGTTTTGGAGGTGGATGCCTTTTGGCCTTTGTTCTGGAACTCACCGATTCGCACATAAAGGACGAGGATGTCATAAGGTCCTGCATAGGGAGGTCTCCAAGACCTTTGGGCTGGACCTTGTATTCCCTCGCAAGAAGGAAGGCGAAGAAGGGCCGCACCTGTCTGGAGATGGTAGAGGATCCGGAATCCTGCTTTGCAGAGCGCTACAAGGCGATTGCGAACAACCTCATAAGCGTTTTGGATGGCTCCTCTGAAGCTAATGATCTTCATGGAGGTGCCGGTACGGTTGTTGCCTTTGGTTCAGTGGATGAACATGAAGGGGCCTCCCAGGTTCTTTGCAACGTTGGAGTCTATTATGCTTCCATTGGCCGCAAGACGTTGGTTGTTGATGTTGACGGTCGCTCCTGCTCGGTGGAGAGTCTGTTTGGAATCAAAAAGCCTGCGCTTGGTGTCTCTGACGTGGTGGATGAAGGGGTTCCCCTTGAGATGTGCATAGTGAAGCCTCTCAAAGGTCTTTCCAAACTGCATTTCCTTTCCTGTGGAAAGGCTAAGTTCAATCCAAATGCCATATACAGCGCAAAGGAGTTCCCTTCGATGATGGGAAAACTTTCCAAGGTCTATGATTTCGTACTTGTGAACGCACCGGCTTTCGCCTATGCCTCGGAGGTACAGAGTCTTTCCTCAAGCGTTGACGGTATCGTTTTCGTTGCCAGGGCCGGTTTTGGAACCAAGGGTTCGTTGTACGGCTTTGCTCAGGAGATTCCTTTTTTGGATGCTCCTGTAATTGGCTATGTATACCACGGAGTGGTTCCCGCAAACCAAGGACGCTACGGTGCCAACTGCAAATACGAGGTTTCCGGCAATGTAGGTACTGTGTATGAGGTTGGAAAGGGTTCCTACAAATCCATAAGCCGCAATCAAATCAAGTGCCGTTGCGCGTATGGTTCGTATACTGCCCCTTGTTCTGCTGAGCTTGCATTTGCACGGGACAAGGTCAGGGGAGTCGAAGGCTAAGAACCGGTTAAGATTCGCATTGGCTGAGGTCTCCTTTGAATGGAGACCTTTCTTTTTTGATGATTTTGCAAGAATTGACGGTTCACAGTCTGTCTTGATTCCTGCTATCTTAGATTTGTTGGTCATTTGTATTCAGCGGGTGATTTCCTGTCCTTTTGGGGTCTCCGCTGTTTTTCGTTGTTGTATATGAGGAGTCAAGATGGATTTCGTAGGAAAACTCAAGGAGACTTTGTACTCCGTCCTCCCCATTGTTGGAGTGGTGTTGGTTCTGAACTTCACCATTGCTCCGCTTGGTGAAAGCCTTGCACCGTTTCTTCTGGGGGCTGTGTTCCTTGTGCTTGGGCTTTCGCTGTTCCTTGCCGGAACGGACATTGGAATGGTCCCCATTGGCGAGAAGCTTGGATATGTCCTTGCACACAAACGAAGCACTGTCCTTATGCTTGTGATAGGCTTCATAGTTGGATTCTGCGTAACATTCGCGGAGCCCGATGTCAGCGTGCTTGCATCCCAAGTTCATAGCCTGAATCCTTCCATAAACCAACAGTTCCTTGTGTTCATGATTGCACTGGGCCTTGGAGTGTTCGTTGACATAGGCCTTTTGAGGATCTTGAAGAGGTATCCTCTCAAATGGGTCCTCATGGTGTTCTACGTCATAGTGTTCGTGCTTGTCGCATTTGCAGGCCAGTCGATGGCCTCCATTGCCTTCGATGCAAGTGGTGCGACCACCGGTCCTTTGGCCGTTCCGTTCCTCCTTGCCCTTGGGCTTGGTGTTTCGTCTGCAACGAAGGACGGCCAGGACAGCAGCTTTGGCCTTACGGGAGTGGCTTCAATTGGTCCAATCCTGGCAGTTGCCTTGATGGCTATCTTTGCGGGTCGTGGCGGAGCGGGCGAGTCCGCTTCTTTGGCCTCCGGCGAGACGGCCCATGCCTTGTCCCTGTGGGGCGTGATGCTTGAGAAGATAAAGACCACTGCCATTGGCTTTGGTCCCCTTGCTGCAATAATCATCATACTGCAGTTCGCACTGCTTCATTTCCCAACGGTGAAGTTCAGGAAGATAATCTTTGGTATCGTCTACAGCTTTGTTGGAATTGTGGTGTTCCTCACTGGCGTTGACTATGGATTCGTTGGAGTTGGAAGGCAGCTTGGGCAAATGATATCGGCCAACTACAGCCCTGTCGTGGTCGTTGGCCTAGCCCTTGTCTTTGGAGGGATCGTCGTGTGTGCGGAGCCTGCAGTATGGGTTCTGAAGAACCAGGTCGAGACTGTCACCGCCGGTAGGATAAAGGGTTCTCTTGTCATGATGTTCCTTTGCATAGGCGTTGCAGGTGCCGTAGCGCTTGCCATGGTGAGGATCCTCTTTGAGATTAACTATCTGTGGTTCGTGTTCATTGGGGTTGGCCTTGCGTTGGTCCTTACGCTTTTCTCTCCGCCTTTGTTCACAGGTATTGCCTTCGATTCCGGAGGTGTTGCAAGTGGACCTATGAGCACGACGTTCCTGCTTTCGTTCGCCTTGGGAGTGTCGGGTTCGGCAGAGCTTGGCTTTGGTCTTGTTGGGCTTATTGCAATATCCCCATTGATTGCAATCCAGATTTTGGGCATTATCTTCCGTATAAAGGAGAAGAAAGGACGGGGTTCCACAGCGGGTGGCGATGTGCCAAGCGATGCCGTGCCAAGCGGCGCTGTGGCAAGTGGCGCTGTGGCTGCAAAGGAGGCGAAGAATGCTGTTTCTGAGAAATAACCTTTTGGTTGCAATCGTTGATAGGGGACATGCCGAGCGTTTCTTCGCAATTGCAAAGAAGGAGGGCGCAGGCGGCGGTACTATATTCCCTGCAAAGGGGACTGCCACGAACTCGATTCTGGCGGCCCTTGGTCTTGGCGACAAATCCAAGGAGGTCGTTCTCATCCTCCTTGACGATGACACCGCCTATCGCATTTTCAATGCTGTCCGCAGCGAGGACAGGATACAGGGCGTTCTCGCCTTGCTTACGAACGAAGAGGAGAAAGATATGGACTGCAAGTGGAAGATGATTACAGTCATAGTGAATACCGGTTACGCCGATGACATAATGGATGCTGCAAGGAAGGCTGGAGCCACAGGTGGAACAGTTACCCATGCAAGGGGTACCGGCACTGCAGAAGACGCCCATTTCCTTGGTGTCACGATAGTCCCTGAAAAGGAGATGATAATGATTCTTGCAGAATCCGATAAATCTCAGGCTATCATTGATGCAATCTCCAACCTTGAGTGCCTTGACGAGCCAGGTATTGGAATAATCTATACGAATGATGTGAAGGAGTTCAGGAACCTCAATTCGAAGAAGCGTTGAGCTTCTCGTGTCTGGGGTTCTTGTTTTGTACCGGCGATGATAACGATACTAGAGGGAAAGGAACGGAACTTGTTCAAACATCATCCATGGGTCTTTTCGGGCGCCATGGATGCTTCGACTGTGCCTGAAGCTGCAGGAGTCGAAAAGGTTGTATCCTATGATGGACGCTTCATAGCCTGGGGTTGGTACGATAAGGACAGCCATATACCTCTGCGTCTTCTTTCATGGAAGGAGGACGACATACCCGACTCTGCATGGTGGGAGAGAAGCGTCCGTGAGTCCGTGCTGAGAAGGAAGTCGTTCTTCAGCGATATGTCGTCTTCGACGAATGTATTCAGGATAATCCACGGAGAGGCCGACCTCCTTCCTGGCCTTGTGGCCGATGTCTATGGACGCATCGTGAGGATGATTGTGAGCGCCCGTGTGGCATGGGATATGCGGGAGACTGTGGTTCGTGCCATAGAGGGGCTTTTGCATCCTCAGATGATAATCCTCAATACGGATTCCGCCTTCTGTGCCATAGAAAAGCTGCATGAGGTTGTTGAGTACTACCAAGGTGGTGTTCGCTTCACTCCAGCAGAGAAGCTTCCAGAGATGCGTATACGCGAAGACGGCCTCTACTACGGCCTTGTCCCTGGAACAGGGCAGAAGAGCGGTTTCTACTGCGACCAGCGAGAGAACCGCAAGCGTCTTGAACAATACGTGAAGGATGCCGTGGTCTTCGATGGCTGCTGCTACACCGGTGGCTTCACGCTTCATGCGCTTCGTGGAGGCTGCAGGAAGGTGGATGCCTTCGACAGCTCAGCCGATGCAATCCATAGGCTTCTTTCCAATGTGAGGCTGAATGTGGAGCTTGGTGTTCTTCCTTCGCATTCGTTGGATAGGGTTGCTGCAAACAAGGCCGATATCTTTGAGACTCTACGCTCGATACCCCGCAATGCATACGATGTGATGATTCTGGATCCTCCAAAGTTTGCACAGACCATCAAATCCCTTGAAAGTGCAAAGAAGGCATACAAAGACCTCAATAGGCTTGCCATGGAGAAGATCCGCAGCGGCGGCATTCTCATGACCTGTTCCTGTTCCGGCTCCCTGAAGCGTGAGGATTTCAGGACGGTGCTTGCCTGGAGTGCAAAGGACGCCGGCGTTGAGGTCCAGATTCTTGAGACCCTTGGACAGGGCATGGACCATCCTGTGCGTATTTCGTTCCCGGAAAGCGAGTATTTGAAGGCTTATATCCTTAGGGTCATAAAGTAGCTTTTGCTGCAAAGTAGCTTTTGCCTGTTGCCGTTGCCTTTTCAGCTTGAAAAAGTCCTCCGTGTTGAATATCCTTTGGGTGTAATGTTCTATACGTGCACCCATGGCCACTTGTCGTGGGTTCCAAAGGAGAAAACAAATGACATTTGCAGAGAAAATGAAAGCGAAGGCTATTGCAGCGAAGAAGGCTCTTGTCCTACCTGAGGGTCTCGAACCAAGGACTGTCAAGGCTGCAAGGTTGATTCTGGACCAGGGAATCGCTTCCTCTGTCACCCTTATAGGAAACCCTGACGAAGTCAAGGCCAATGCCGCCAATCTTGGTGTCGACCTCACTGGCATAGCCATTGTAGACCCAATGACAAGCGACAAGAGGCAGACATATGCCAACGAGTACTACGAACTCAGAAAGGCCAAGGGCATGACACCTGAGCAGGCCTACGACCTCATCGTTGCCCCTCTTCGCTGGGGTGCAATGATGACGCGCCTTCATGATGCCGATGCCATGGTCGCAGGTGCCGAGAATACAACCGGCAACGTCCTTCTTGCATCATTCCAGATCATCAAGTGCAAGCCTGGCATAAAGAGCGCATCCTCCTGTTTCGTCATGGCCACGGACAAGACTCAGTACGGCCTCAACGGCTCGTTCATATTCGCCGACTGCGCAACCATTCCAAACCCAACTGCAGAGCAGCTTGCAGAGATCGCAGAGGCCTCTGCCGAGTCCTGCCGCACATTCCTTGATGCGGAGCCTGTCGTCGCCATGCTTTCATACTCGACAAAGGGCAGCGCAAAGGGGGACCTCGTCGATAAGGTCACTCAGGCAACGGAGATGGTCAAGGCCAAATGCCCTGACTTGAAGGTTGACGGAGAACTCCAGCTCGATGCTGCAATCGTCGATTCCGTTGCAAAGCAAAAGGCTCCAGGCTCAACTGTCGCTGGTCACGCCAACGTCCTCGTGTTCCCTGACCTCCAGGCTGGCAACATTGGCTACAAGCTTGTGCAGCGCCTTGCCGGCGCCCAGGCATACGGTCCTATTCTACAGGGATTTGCAAGACCTGTGTCTGATCTGTCCAGAGGGTGCAGTGTGGAGGATATTGTAGTTACCGCCTCCATCACCCTTGCACAAGCTAATCACTAACTCTTTGCACGCTCTACTGCATCGCTGACGCACAGGCTGTACAGGTAGTACTATCCTGTGCGTTGCTTTTTGTATAGCGTGCAAATAGTGTCGTGATTCAAGGCCTGCTAGTTCTTTGGGTGGCAGCCGTTGTCGGTGCGCTCAAGCCGTGCATCCCAGCACTGTCTTTCGCTTCCTTCTAGGCTGCCGCACCAAATAACGTCGCAGGTTTCTTGGTCCTTGAGCCGTCTTCGGCGTCACAGCACTTGGGCTGTACAAGTAGTACTATCCCTCGCTCGTATCCTTGAATACGGCTCAAATACCTTCTAAATTCTTCAAACAACGTTATAGGGGGGTGTTCTTTGCACGCTCTACTGCACCGCTGACGCACAGGCTGTACAGGTAGTACTATCCTGTGCGTTTTTTGTTGTGTCATCCTCCTTGTGAGATTTTCAAAAGCCATTGATTGTTACCTTTCTCTTTGCTCGCTTGTCGAGGTATTCTGTTTCCGCTTTTTCGATACAGGTGTTGATTTGTTCTAAAGTAGGAAGCCGTTTCTGTATTTCTTTGATTTTTACGTTGTTGTATGTGGCGATACCCATTGGTGTTGATATTCCTTGAAGGGCCCATTGAACGTCCGTTCGGTTCATGTTTCTGCAAATCAAAAGCCCGATTGTAGGATTGTCCTTTTCTGAACGTATCAGTTTGTCGACTGCATTGACATAAAAGTTGAGTTTTCCTGTAAATTCGGGTTCGAATTCTTTTGATTTCAGTTCGATGACAACATAGCATCGTAGGTCTATATGATAGAACAGCAAATCGATTCTCCTTGTCTTTCCTGCAACTATGATTTCTTTTTGTCTTCCTACGAATGCCCATCCGTTTCCAAGTTCAAGTAGAAACCTTGTCATATGTTGTTCGAGTTCTGTCTCCAAGTCGTTTTCACTATAGTTCTCGGATAAAGATATGAAACCAAGGTCGTAGCTTTCCTTGGTGATTTCCATTACAAGTTTTCCTTGTGGAGATGGGAGTTGCCTCCTGTAGTTGTTGGATGTATTTCCCATTCTATTGAACAGTTTTGCTTCCATGTTTTCATAAAGAGTCCTTCGACTCCATCCCTCTTCTATGGTGCATTTGATGTAGAACAGGGCTTCATCGATTGATTTGCATTTTGTTATTATCGCTATTTGATGGCCCCATGGAATGTATCCGAGTATTTTGGGGAAAGCTGATTCGTTGACTTGGTTTTTCGTTTCCTCAAATTCTCCAACAAGCTGTAGGAGTTTTTCATGACTTCTGTTGGCTTTGATTTCCTCTGCTAGTTGCTGCAGCCTTTCTCTGTTGCATGGAGGGTTGTAGAATTCGAACCATTTCTTCATTGCCCAAAGATTCGTTGTACTGAATCCTTTTGTGTTTGGAAATTCGCTGCATAGGTCCAGGCTAAGTTGTTCTACTATTCCAGAGCCCCATTTCTCCTCAGCTTTGCGTACTACGATATCTCTCCCAAGTTGCCAATTGAATAGCAATTGTTCGAAGTTCACCTTTACTGAAATTCTAGCTTGTGCATTGGTGAAGCGTTTCTTTATATCCTGAACCCATGAAAAGTATTCTGGATCTGGTTGGATGTCGTGTGTCCTAACTACAAACGATTCTTTATCCGTTGTCATAAAAATCCTCCTTTTTCCTGTCATGTGTATAGAAGTGGGTTTTGAGCTTCGTTTACCTTTCTTCTCATTGATTCCACATCGTAGGTGTGTGGGATTGATTTTCTTTTGATGAGCTTTGCAGCGACGAGAGCCGTTGTTTCCAGCGTGGCTACTGTCCCTGCCATTGCAAGGTATTCGGGCCAGCCTGCCTGTGGCAGGTCTTCGAAGGTTGTGAAAAGCGCTTTGAAGAGGGTGTAGGTGGCATTGCTCATCCAAAGCAGCGCAGGAAGTCTTCCAAAAGCTAGGATTACAAGTCCTGTCGTCATGGATGCCGCGGCTAGGAGTCCTGCAAATGGAGAGATTAGGATTGCAATGGGATTCCATGAACCTGTGGTTGCAATTTGGATTGGAGCGCAGAACAACAGAACCACGATGGAAAGCCAGAATGGAGAGAACGTCCGCCTTCCTGCAAACACCGCCATTGGCGAATACGTCAGGTCTTGGAGGAATACTATTGCTGCAACCGCAACATATCCATAGCAGCATCCAAGATCCACCAAAGAGAATGGAAACAGCAGTGCTTGAAAGAAAAACGCCGCGCACAGTCGGCGCTTTGCAGACATTGCATCGGACATGCCCAAAAGGAACGCTAGCGCCGCCCTTATAAGAGAAGGCCTAGGGCCTGCTGCGAAGACGAACGCTCCAACAAAGAGGAGCGACATGAGTCTTGCAGCAAGCTTAATCCTGCCTCTTCCAAACCTCTCCAAGAGCCTGCACATTCCTGCAAGTATTCCAAGATGCATTCCTGACAATGCCAGTACATGGGAGCATCCGCATTTCTGTGCCAGATCCTTCAATGGGAAGTCGTAGTCCTCTGACCTTCCTAGAAGCAGCATTGCACTTAGGAGGTCGGAATCCAGGGGCTCGGTTTCCTTGTCAAGGATGGCTCTGCTTCCAAAGAGTCGTCTTTCCATCGTTTCTATCAAGTATTCCCTCATGTCGTTGATTCCGCTGCGCCTTAGTACCTGAAGCTTTTCGAATATGAAAAGGTTTTCACTGAAATGCCCGGTCAGGCGTACCTTTACACCGTATGAGATGATGGGATTCCCATTGGGAGGTTTCCCCACTGCGGCTACGAGGCCGCCTGCCGTGGCTTTGTAGCCATGGATGGAAGAGCATGCGCTTGCTTTGAGCTTCACTACGTAGTTGCCGGCTGAAGAGAAAGACGAGTCCTGGATCAATGTGCCTTCCAGTATGCAGATCTGTTCTTTTGGAAGCGCAGTCCTAAGCTTCGCTTCCCGTGCTATGAGAGAGACCATGAACGCTGCGGCGGATAAAAAGACGATGCAGCGCAGCATTGATAGGATGTTGATTCTCTTCCTGTTTGATTCTTCTCCTCCAAACAGAAGGGTGCTGGACGGGGCCAGGGAAACGGCTGCAACGCCAAAGGCCGCTGCAGCAAGCCCTAGACCCCGTCCAGCGATGGGAAAGTATGATGAGACAATGAGAAACAGCAAGGAGTGGAAAAGAAAAGAGGTTTGGGGTAGGGTGTTTCTCATGCTCATGCAAAATGAATACGTAGAACTTGTGGATTCCATTCACGGTTTTTGGAAGTTTTTTCTTTGTGTTTGATGTAATCATATATAATGTAACGAAATAAAATTTGAAAATTTTTTTTTGCAGTGCCGGTTCTGCCATTGGGGGCGCAGGTGGGACGTACAGGTTTGGCGTACAATTGACTTGCACTGCATTGGTGCTTTAAACTCCAAGGGATGATTTGGGATTTTGACTACAGTTCAGTATCCGCAATAGCAAAGCTACTCGATGAGAACGGCCTTTCCATGACAAAGAAGTTTGGCCAGAACTTTCTGGTATCACAACAGGTTCTGGACAGGATTGCAGCGCAATGCGGCGACCTTACAGGAAAAACCGTTTGGGAGGTAGGGCCTGGAATAGGTGCTTTGACCACAAAACTCCTCAAGGCAGGGGCTTTTGTGACATCGTTTGAGATAGACCATGGCTTTTGCCGCATACTAAGGGAACAGGCTTATGTAGAAGAGCCCAAGTTCAGGCTCATAGAAGGAGATGCCCTCAAGAATTGGAGAAGCCTATACGACAAGGAGGGTGTCCCGGACATAATATGCGCGAACCTTCCATACAACGTTGGCTCCATGTTCATAGCTTTACTCATAGAAGGCCGCTGCGTTCCCCAACGCATGGTCTATACACTTCAAAGCGAGGTCGTGCAGCGCATGTGCGCCAAGAACTCAAGCCAGGATTACTCTGGCTTTACAGTCCTTACCAACATAGACTATGAGAACAAGGAGGCCTTTAGGATAAAGGCCGGTTGTTTCTTTCCTCCTCCAAATGTGGACAGTTCCGTTGTTGTCATGCAACGTAGACAGGAGAAGCTTGTACCTGAAGAGCTCGTACCCCGTCTTATATCACTCGTGCGTGTGCTGTTCTCTCAGCGAAGGAAGACTGTGAAGAACAACCTCAAGGGAATTGGTTTGGGAAGCGAAGAGCTTGACCGGTTGCTTGCCAATGCAGGCATACCTGCAGGTGAACGTGCCGAGAAGCTTTCCATGGACCAGCTTGTCGCTTTGTCCCGGGAGTTTGAAAAGACCATGAACCACGGCCCATCATCCAAGGAGGTCATTAAGTGAACCTATACGTATACACCCTTGGTTGCCGCCTGAACCAGTGCGAGAGCGAGGCCGTGGCAGAATCCTTTGAGAAAAGCGGACATGGAGTCCTAAAGCAGTTCGATGTTGGTGACAGGACAGCTGACCTTGTAATTGTGAATACATGTACCGTAACGAGCAAGGCGGAGCAGAAAGCTCGTCGCATGATACGCTTGTTCGCTGCAACGTGTCCGGTTCTTGTAACGGGATGCTATGCCCAAATGGCTGCAAACGAGATCGAAGGGCTTGCCCCAAACGTAGTGGTCCTGCCCCTTGCCCGCAAGCCTGAACTTCTGAAACTGCCCCAATTCCTCAATGGACGACTGGCCTTTGGTGGAACGCATCCTGGAGATCCCGCAAGATTCGAAGGTTCCTCCAATGAAGGATTTCAGCGCTCTCTTTTGGAATTCCTGCGAGAATTTGCAAGCCTTAGGATCCCTTTTGGAGAAAACGGCTTCAAGGAGAATAGGTTCGACTATGCCCCAAGTGGGTTCACGTACCACTGCCGCTCATATCTCAAGGTCCAGGACGGTTGCGACAACAACTGCGGCTACTGCCGTGTCCACATAGCCCGTGGTCCGTCGTCGTTCCTTGATGCCGATACCGCTGTGAAGAGGGCGTTGGAGATAGAGAGCCGCGGCTATCATGAAATAGTCCTGACCGGTGTGAATCTTACGATGTATGACCACAACGGAAGGGGATTGGGTGGCCTAATGGAGAAACTTCTCAAGAATCTAGGCCCGGATATGCGTTTTAGGTTATCGTCAATGGAACCTGACAATGTTGATGACCTCCTTCTGGAGCAGCTTGCAGACCCTCGTGTGCAGCCGCATTTCCACATTCCAATCCAAAGTGCATCGCCAAAGGTCATGGCAAGGATAAACCGCAACTACAGCCTTGAGCATCTTGAGTATGTTGTCAGAAGGCTTAGGGAGATAAAGAACGACCCGTTCCTTGCGTGCGACATAATCACCGGCCTTCCTGCAGAGGGCGACGAGGAGTTCGAGCAGACACGTAGGTTCCTCGTGGACAACGGTTTTGCCATGATGCACGTCTTTCCTTTCAGTCCACGGCCAAACACTCCGCTTGAGAAGGCCCGTGACAAAGCCCCTGAGAGCGTGAGGGACGAGCGTGCGGCCATACTCAGAGCCCTTGCCTTGGAGATGAACCAGCAATACCTTGAACGCCAGGTCGGGAAACACGTCGAAGTCATCCTCGAAGAGAACAGAAACGGCACTTGGTATGGCCTTACCGGCAACTACATGCGCGTAAAGGCCGATTCCGTTGCGCCGCCCGCAAAGTGCGGAGACCTTGTAAATGGAATTGTAACTTCAACAAACACCGTAAATTGCACGTGAACTGCTGGTAAGTTGCAACTACCAGTATATTTGTGTAGCATTAGTACGATTTTTGTGTAGATTGGTTTTGAAAAAAACCTCCAGAGGAAATGATTAGATGAAGAGAAAAGACGGAATAAGAGTCAAAGATGCAGATCCAATGTACTGTATCGTTCCTTACATAATGAACAAACGCTACGATGCGATGAACATGATTACATTGGACATTCCTGTCATGCCAATAAAGAAATACCTTAGGGCGAAGCGGCAGGAGGGGAAGTTCGTAAGCCATCTTGGAATCGTGGTCGCAACCTACCTAAGAACTGTATGCAAGTATCCTCTTCTCAACAGATTCATAGTGAACAAAAAGATATACGACAGGAACAACTTCGATGTGGCCATGGTCGTCCTCAAGGAGGGTGATGGAGACATGGAAGGCACGATGAGCAAGATACGCTTCGACCTGAGCGACAACATATTCCAGGTCCAGGAGAAGATAGACCACTATATAGAGGACAACCGCAAGGAGACGAACAAGAACTCCACTGACAAGCTTATCAAGAAGCTTTTGAAAATCCCAGGTCTTGCGAACTTTGGAGTGGGGCTGTTCAAATGGATGGACAGACGAGGAATGCTCCCCAGGAGCATAATAGATGCAAGTCCGTTCCATACAAGCCTTACGGTCTCAAACCTCGCCAGCATAAAGACCAACCACATTTATCACCACTGCTACGAATTTGGAACGACCAGCGTGTTCATAACAATGGGCAATGCAAGGGAGGTCGCCTTTAGGGAGAAGGGTGAGATTGTGTTCAAGACCTGTCTCCCACTTGGCGTCGTGATGGACGAAAGGATATGCAGCGGCCATTACTTTGCATCGGCGTTCCAGAACATGAAAAGGTATTTCTCCAATCCTTCGCTTCTTGAGATGTCTCCGGAAGAGGAGAGGGCCTACGAGGAGAAGCTGAACGAAGAAAGGGAAGAGAAGGCCAATGACCCCATGGAGGCCTCCAGTGGAGAGGTTCTGGTTACAAGAGGTATCTGACGGCGTATGCCCCGGTGTGTACGAAGTTCCAAAGGACTTTGCAATAGAGCTTCATGAACTTGACTGCACGGACTCCACTAATGCGCTTCTTTTGGAGATGGCACGCGGCGGTGCTCCCATAGGGACTGTCGTCTGGGCTCACAGGCAGGAAGAGGGAAGAGGTCGCCTTGGACGCTCGTTCTCCTCTCCAGTTGGAGGTGTCTACATAAGCATGCTCGTACCCAGTCCAAGCGACCCCAAGGATATCGGCTTTGCATTGACCGCAAAGGCCGGTGTTGCCGTGAAGCGTGCAATCAGGGACGTGTGCGGTGTGGAGTGCGGTATAAAATGGGTCAACGACATCGTGTTGGATGGCCTTAAGGTGTGTGGAATCCTTGCTCAAATGGTCGCACGTGAAGGGGGGAACGTCGTGGTAGTGGGCATTGGCGTGAACTATGCAACGCCTTTGTCGTGCTTTGGGGAGGACCTGCGTGGCATAGTTGGATCGTTGTACGACATGGACGAGTCTGATGCCAAGGATGTTCCTCCAATGCGCAGTTTCGTGATGTCTCTTGTCGCCAACCTGTACGGTCTTGTTTGCGGCAGGGAATGCGATGTGGTGGGCTTTACGACCTGCGGCACAAACAGTGATGCCGCAAGTGGTGGTGCAACCAATGGAAAAAGCTGTGCAAAATGGCTTTGCGAGTACAAAGGCTCTAGCACAATTCTGGGAAACGAAGTAAAAATAATCCAAGCGGGCGCGGTTGTAGGCGAGGGCAGGGCTGTCTTGATAGACGATGACTGCCACCTTCATGTGTTGTGCGACGATGGGCATGAAACGATCCTTTCCACTGGAGAGGTGAGCGTCAGGAAGAGAGGTTTGAAATGATAAACAAGGAAGAATGGAAGAGTTTGGTTCAGAACACCTTGCAGAGGATGTACGAGGAAAGCGGACATGAAGGCATGCTTTCGCCTGTCGTGCTGCAGGTCCCTCCAAAACCTGAGATGGGAGACCTTGCCTTTCCTCTCTTTGCGTATGCAAAGGCGTTCTCCAAGGCTCCAAACGTCCTTGCCCAGGAACTGAGCGCCAGGATCAACGCCATCTCTGAAGATCCCAATGCAAACAAGCCTGACGGAGAGGCGTTCGCCCTTGGCCCGTACATGAATGTAAGGGTCAACATGGACAGCGTCGTCTCCCAAATGTATGGGAAGATAAAGTCAAGCGGCGCTTCCTACGGACACTCCAATCTCCTTGAAGACAGGAAGGTCATGATTGAGTTCAGCTGTCCCAACACCAACAAGCCGTTGCACCTTGGACACGTGAGGAACGACTGCATTGGCCAGAGCATGAGCCAGATTCTCAAAGCCTGCGGAGCCAACGTGATGAAGGTGAACCTCATAAACAACCGTGGCGTGCATATTTGCAAATCCATGCTTGCGTACCAGAAGTTCGGCAACGGGGAGACCCCCCAGTCGTCCGGCATAAAAGGCGACCATCTTGTTGGCAACTACTATGTGCGCTTTGCACAGTGGGAGGCTCAGGAACTCAAGAAGGACACCAAGGCCAATATGGCCAAGGGTATGTCTGAGGAGGATGCAAAGGCCCTAGCCAAGAAGGAGAACGGTCCCGATATGGAAGCCCAGGCAATGCTTCGCAAGTGGGAGCAGGGCGACCCTCAGGTAATGGATCTTTGGAGGCTCATGAACGGCTGGACCCTTGATGGCGTAGCCAAGACATATGAACGCACTGGAATAAGCTTTGACAAGTACTACTATGAAAGCGATACATACAAGCTTGGAAAGGACAAGGTTCTTGAAGGGCTCGGAAGGGGCATCTTCCAAAAGGCGGACGATGGCTCCGTGTACATTGACAACTCGGACATTGGCCTTGACCGCAAGATCCTTCTAAGACGGGATGGCACATCCATATACATAACCCAGGACATTGGAACTGCAATCAACAGACATGAGGACTGGCCTTTCGACAGCCTCATCTACGTTGTTGCAAGCGAGCAGAACTACCATTTCAAGGTTCTCTTCCACGTCCTAGACAAGCTTGGATACTCATGGGCCAAGGATCTCCATCATCTTTCATACGGCATGGTGTTCCTTCCTGAGGGAAAGATGAAGAGCCGCGAAGGCACAGTCGTGGATGCAGACAACCTCATCGACGACCTTACGAAGATGGCAAAGGAGCAGATTCTTGAAAAAGGCCGCGAGGACGATCTTGACGATGTTGACGATACAGCCCACAAGATAGCCCTTGGAGCCTTGAACTACTACATACTCCAGTTCAATCCCAACAAGGACTTCGTGTTCAATCCAAAGGAGTCTCTTTCGTTCAACGGCAACACGGGGCCATACCTCCAGTACATGGGCGCCCGTATCTCATCAATGCTCAGGAAATACGACGAGACAGCCTATCATGATGTGGCGTTCAACCCTGCGGTGCTTTCCCTTGAGGACGAACGCGAAATGCTCAAGATGCTCGCTTCCTTCCCTGAAGTCGTAGGCAAAGCCTGCACGCAATACGATCCAAGCATCGTGTGCGCCTTCCTGTATGACCTTTCCAAGAAGTTCTCCCACTGGTACCACGACAACCAGATCCTCAAGGCCGATACCCCTGAGCTCGTCAAAGCCCGTGTATCGCTCTGCGAGATGGTGCTTCAGGTTATGAAGAATGCATTCGACCTTGTTGGTATTCCGTTCCTTGAGAAGATGTGAGTACAGCATAGGACAAGATAGTATATGGGCCGCTCCTTTGATCGGCCCGATGTCTATGGCGCTTGTGGCTCTTGTGGTGGTTGAGGCGCTTGAAGACGGTTGAACCAAGATTGAACGGTTTTGGGGAGATTTTTGGCTCTTCACGTTTTTTATGGGGGCCTCTGACGGATGGTCTGGGAATGCCTCATGGAAGCGAAAAGGCGGCTGTCCAGGCAATCCTCTT
>ULPT01066747.1_pt1 | contig 32075 bp, 22 predicted proteins | sample 1953751 | NCBI WGS metagenome assembly ULPT01 (sample SAMEA4835636, study PRJEB28245) | human gut metagenome | biome: gut microbiome; material: fecal sample | place: Denmark | collected 2008 | reverse complement strand
GTTTTCGCCCTTTAGCAACACTTTTGTTTATCCTTCTCAAACGATTTCAACAGATTAGAACCTTAAATCAACTTAAAATTAGCCTTAAATGAAAGTAAAAAACATTACTATTAATATATAATATTATTTTGGAGGTCTTTATGATGAATAACAAAAAAATTATCAAATCAATTTTGCTCTTGCCTATTCTTTCGACTTTGATCACATCCTGTGGCAATGAAAGCAATAAGACAAGCAACAAGACAACAGATACAGCGATTGCAAGTGATACGACGCATACAACAGAAAATAACTCCTCTTCTCCTTCCACTGAGAACAATCAGCCTAAACCGAACACGCTGAACAAGGAAACATTGGCAAAGAGGTTGAACAATATCATCGAAGCCAAGAGTTTTGCTATTCAGAAAACCTGCATTGAGAATACCGATGAAGGAGATTTCACGGATGTTTTCACAGAAAAATATGTTCATTTAGAAAGCAAGAAACTCTCTCACATCCTGATGAAGAACATCATCGATGATAAGAACACTTCTTCTTATACTTTCGGCATCGAAGAGAATAAGCTTTCTCTCCGTTCCATCGATTCCAAATCAGTAAATGGAGAATATCAGGTTCTTGATGAACTCTCTTCCTTCAATCCGCTGAACGACTACAAGGACAAAAAGACAAACAAAGGTCTTATCACGACAAGCGATATCCTTTTAAGTGTTGATGATTATGTCGTCAACGACTTCGGCCTTGTTCTGACTCTTTCCACTTTATTGAACCTCAAAGAGAGAGCAGTCAACTCTCAGTTTGTCTATGCAAAGTTCTTCTTGGATCAGAATAGCAACCTCTCCTTCACCCTTGTCAAATCCACAGACGGCATGTCCTTTACCGATTATGCAACAGGAACTTTCTTGGATATCAACACCGCCGCTTCTGACTTAGAAGAAAGCTTTTTGAAGAATCCGTTCTCTTACAAGAAGATCTCCTCCACTCTTGTCAACAACATCAAGAAAGACACCTATTCTTTCAGCAACGCCTTTGAACAGACTTATCCCGAAGGTTATGGATGGACTTTGGACAAGGGCGTTTATCAGATCGAACAGGATAAGATTCATCTCAAAGCCGACGGCGAAGAGACTTTCTATGTCAAAAAGAACGATGTTGCAGTCGAACAGTATCTCAATGGTCTTAATGAGATCACAGAAGTCGACACTGGAATCAAATGGTCCAGCTTCAACTATCTTAACGACTATCTCAGTGAATCATCCTTGCTTCAGGTCTCCTCTGACACCTATCGTTATGTTGGAAACGATCCTTTCAAGGTCTTCAATGCGATCACGGGAACAAAATCCTTAGGTTCCAATGATATCGACTATATCGATTTCACAGTCAAGAACAGCAAAATCACCAACATCTATACCAAGTTCATCAGCGACTTGGATACTGCAAACTTCCTCACTGAGGTCTGGTACGATGTCACTACCACTGTCGGTGATGCCGCAGTCTCTCTTCCTAAGCCGTTGACCATCGAAGAAGACAAGCTCACGGAGACTGTCACAAAGACACTCAGCTACTTCAAAGACACCTTTGAAATCGAGATGTATGACAAGCTTGCCAAATCCTTATCGACCAAATACACCTTCATCAACAATGGCGCAGAGAGCTACATCTTAAAAGATGAGTCCTATACAAAGCCTGGCGAAACAGCAATCAGCCATAAGAAGACTGGATTCGGGCTTAATTCTAACGGCGATGTTGTCGAATACTTATACACTTCAAACGGAAGTGTCTTTGCCTTGAACGAACCTGTCAAAGGAAAAGAACTCTCTTCCTTTATCAATATGGATATCTCTCCTGTTCTTTTCAAGAAGGGAACATTCGAGGACAAAGCCTATCTCAAACTCAGAACCGATATCAAGGATATCGACAGCCATTTATTAGGATACAACCATATCAAAGACTTCAATGTCGATACCTTTAAGTTCTACTACAATGACAATAAATCCAAGAAGCCATTATCTTATACATATCATTATTCTTATAACAACGGCCAGTCCAAAGGCGAAGAATTTGTCGATGTCTTAGGCTTAGGAAACGCCGAAGTCGAGACCGAAGAAGGATTGAGTGAAAAGATCAAGAAGCTCACTTCCTTTGTCGCTCCTACAACCTGGGATATGGAAGAAAACGTCTATGATGAACTCGTCTCACTTCTCGGAGAAGAAAGAGCAAAGCTTGTCCCTTATGTCTATGAAAAATCCCTCTTCGACAAGTGGTACGGATATGTCAACAAGGCGAAGAGAAAGATGACAATCTATATTCCTGACACCAAGTTCGACTTCGATGACAAGACCAACTACATGGGACGCTTAGAAGAAAGGATCAAGGCCAACCCTTCCTTCAAAGCAGATACCGATGATAAAGGAAACAAAGTCTACTATTACTTCGACGGAACTTCCTATACCTTAGGAATTTCACTTTCCAACAATCCGAAAGACGGGTTCGATGTCTTCATACCAGATTAAACCTAGAGGTAAACAACATGAAAACAAGAAAACTTATTTTATCATTGATATCCCTTTTGGCACTCACTTCCTGTAATAATGGAAACAATTCCTCTGTCCCTAGTGAAAAACCATCAACCACGGACAAAGAGACAACAAACAAAGATACCACCCCAAGCAACCCTTCTACTTTCTATGATGACTTATCCGATATCAAAGACGGAAAGTATCTCTTCGATTACTTCTCCTATGTCGGAAATCATGGAAACTACACACTCACCTACAGTATCGAAGGAACAGACTGCTATGACCTCTTCACTGAGGACTACTACTATATGTCTATCATCAACAACGGCGGAATTCTTCTTCCCTACTACAACACCAATGAGATCAGCAAAGACATCCTTTATCGCTATGACCTAAACGGCGACAAAGTCGATGTATTGCTTCCTGAACAAGGCGTCGATGAAGACAATTACTTTGTCTCCGATGTCAATGAAATCAGCTACTTCTCCTTATTGACCGATGAAAACAACACCAGATTCAACATCAAAGAAGATGATTTCAAATTGGACAAGGACAATGTCTATTACACCGACAACAAGGTCTTCAACACCGTTCTTGCGATGAGTGTCGGTTATGCATCTGTTGCTTTGAACGGACTTGTCGCCTATACCACCTTCGATTTCTTAAGCACTGGCGATATCTCCTTCAGCATCTATCTGACAGATGCAACAACAAACTCTGAATCCTTACTGGTCACAGCCAAGTTCAAGGATATCGACCGCTCCAGAATGGATGTTCTTGAGAAGTTCCGCCTTGCCTATCGCACTGGCGCCTCTCTTTCCGATAACGCCATCTCTGTCTTCAACAACAAGTCGATGAATGTCATCAGTCAGGTCACTGAGCATAACGGAAACGAAACTCCTGTCCGCTATATGGATACAAGCTATCAGTATGATGAGACTAGCATCAGCCTGGTCAACAAAGACTTGGTCCATAACCGCGAATACAATTACTTCTACGAGAAGGCCAAAAACGGATATGCTTCCGTTGTCGGTCTCAATGGTCTTAATGAAGTCGTAACGGATGTTGCTCAAGTAAAATGGGCTGAGCTCAGCTGGCTTACTAACTTTGCCGATGCAAAAGCCTTCAGAAAAATCAGTGACAACACTTATCGTTACTATGGGTTTGATTCCGAAGCCCTCTTCTATTCTTTGACCTACTACGATTTCAAGATGGCCGTCAAGACAATCGATGTCGTCGTCGAAAACGACAAGATCAAAGAAATCAATACCACCTTGTACAGCTCTGTTTCCGATACGGATTCCAGCTATGTCTACTATACGATAAAGACAACATTCTCTAATGATGTCAATATCGTAAGACCTGCTCCTTATCAGCCAAAGACTGAAAGTGAAATCAAAGAGAATAACAAGATTAAGGAAGCCTTTGACAAGCTTAAGGCCGGAAATTCCTACGAAGCACTCTTTGAAGATTACGGGTATGTCACAGACCAGAAAGTCAAGATGACTGTCGCCAATGATATCATCTACTTTGAAAGTCTTACTTCCGTGACAGATGAACAAACCAACAATCTTGGATATGTCTTGAAGGATGGAAAAGTCATTCCCTTTGCTGTCAAAGTCAATGAGCAAGGCGTAAAGATCCCCTATGTCACCAAAAAATGTGTCGAAGGAGACACCCTTGACAACCATATCGGTTTCAAGCTGAGCAGTGAAATCTTCACTAGGAGAGATTCTGTCATCATCCCTAAGCAGAACATCATCAATCTCAGAGATTATATGTTCGGCTTTGTCAGCAAACAATACATGGTCGAAGATACGCTTGCTATGGCCATGAACAACAAGAACGAAATCGTCAACATTAAATACAGCTACATCGCTCCAGTCAGCGACTCCCAGACGACATCCGGTTATGAAAACGTCTCCATCTCCAAATATGGCACTGCCAAATTAGGCATCAATCTTACAGAGAAGATCAGAAACTTAAAACCCCTGGAGGAATAAACATGAAAAGGAAATTTATTTTCGCTTTGTTAGTCTCCGCCCCTCTTCTTATCACCTCTTGTAATTTACAACCCACTGACACTGTCAAACCGACAGAAACCGCTAAGCCGACTGAGACTGCTAAACCGACCGAACAGATTGTTCACGCAACAGACCTGCTTATTGAATTCGACAATGCACAAAAAGTCGGAGAAGTCTATCAGGTCATCGAAGGCGATGAGGTCGCTTTCCGCTATACGATCACTCCTACTGAAGCTGTTGAAAACGATGTTGTCATCACCTCTACGAATACATCCATCACCATCACTGACAACAAGGTCAAATTCAACAAGAAAGAAGACAGCGTCGTTCTGAAATTTAGTCTCAAGGAAACCGAAATCGCTAAACAGCTCACCTTCAAAGTCATCAGTCAGGAAGATGCTTTGAAAGCCAACTTGGAGACCATCAAAAAGAACACAGAAGCTCTTTCTAAGAAAGCAAGCGAATACACGCTCACAAAGAGTGAGAACGGAACGGAAACAAGCGAGACCCATAGCCGTTTCAAGAACGAATACCTTCTCACAACAAGCAAAGGCCTCACAATTTCTAGACAGATCAAAGAGAACAATTACCTCAAGTATCGTCTTATCGATGGTTCTTTGAAAGAGTTCGAAAAGGTCGCGCTCACCAACGACAACAGAAACGAATATTTTAACCTTGTCAACTCCTTCGATATAAACGGATACAAGAGCATCTCTGATTATGTTTTCGGACAGAAAGGTCTCCTTTACGGAAAGAACGGATTCCTGAGTGCTGATTTAAGCACAACATTCAAGTTCTCTACTGAGAACGCAAAGGAAATTGTCCTCTTCAATCAGTTCACAACAACCGATGAGATGGATTCTACCTACAAGATTTATCACAAAGAGACACTCACCCTTTCTCTTTCGGAAGCCTTAGGCGCTATCAATAAGTTCACCTATACAGTCGAAGACTTCAATGATGAAAAGAGGGAAGGAACAGCCTCTTCCACAAGTCAGACAACACTTGAAATCAAGAAGACTGCTGAAGCTTTAAGCGAAAATGAAGATGCCATTAAGGAAAGTGATTTCTATTATAAGGATATCGCTGTTTCCTTAGATAACACTGAAAACAAGTTCTATAAAGGTAAGTCCTATCCTCTTGTCATCACAAACAGCAACAATCAGGCAAGCTCTCTTATCGATAAAATCAATGTCACCGTCACCAATAAGGATGAGACAAGCGATGTTGTCGTTGCCACCTACAATGAAAAGACCCATGCCATCGAAACAAAGAATCCTGGTACTGCTCTCATCAAAGTCACAACAGCAAGCGGAGAGACCAAGTCTCTGGAAATAACTGTTGAAAAAACTCCGGTCAGAGCAATCCGCATTAATAGCGAAGGCGGAGAGATCAAAGGCGGAGCCTCTGTCAAATTGACAGCAGAAATCCTTCCTAGCGAAGCTGATCAAACCTACAATGCATACCTTGATGAGGCCGGCAAAAAGCTTGCTACATTAGAGAGATCCACTGAAGGTTTCTATACCCTGACAGCAAACGAAAACGTTGAAGATGGTCAGAGAATCGAAGTCACCTTTGTCACAGAAGGCTTAAAAGAAGATGGAAACAAACTCACCTCCACCATCACCTTCATCACCAAGAAGAAGGAACAGGCTGCTACCACAGTCGAAGCCAAACTCCTCGGTAACTGGGCTGTCACTGATGATTTGAGTGACTATGTCGAATCCACTCTTGAATTCAGAAACACCGGACGCGCAAGACTTGATATTCATGCTGGTTTTTTAGCCAACTATGACTGCATCTTCGATTGGAACAAGGATGGCAATCCTATCTATAAGGATGGCACCTTCCATCAATTAGATTCCTTGTATGAATATGATGATGACTATGAAGACCATTTCGTCGAAGCGGGTTCTGAAGACTGCACATTACAAAGTGTTGTCCTTGATGGTGACAATCTCAAGGTAACAATTACGGAGTTCGACGAAGACAAAGAATTGATCTTCGTCAAGCAGTAAAGAAGGCACAACTCAAATCCTATTTCGGATAATGGAGAATAGTGTTGGTCATATTGTTAATTCAGAGCTCATTTTTGTTTTTTCTTGAAACATTGTAATTGAGCGGATTTAAATATGCTGATTGATTTTCTGTAAAAGGTTCACAAAAAGAGTAGGAAACCAGCGAACGGATTTTCTGCTCAATATGGCAAATATATTTGAATACTAGGGAACGAAGATTTTCGTCAAATTCATATAATGGAACAAGGTCAGTAAACCTTGTTCCATTTTCATATTCTGGTCATTGAATTATAAAATATATCTTTGCAGCCATCAATTAAGGTGTAATAGCCAAGATCATGCAATTTCCCCACAGCATATGACAAATCGGAAATATTAAGTTGTTTTTCTGAGTCAGAATAGTTATCTGATCAGCGTATGTAATAAAGGACTTAATTGGTTTCTTCGATATCTTTTTCTCCATGTATTTTTGTACAAAAAAAAGGAAGGCCCGAAGGTCTTCCTTCCGGTCGCAGGCATCGCAAGTTTCTGCAACGTGATCACTGACAGATATATTACCAATAATGTCCGCTAAATGCCAGTGGTATTTAGGCTGAATCTGCAATATTACTAGATTGTGAATTGTAAAGTGAAAAGATAATAGAAAAAGAGGGAAACAAAAGGACCTAGTGACTAGCCACTAGGTCCGATACTACCAATATAAGAAAGAGCTGTGTAGGATTTAGGATTCATTGGTTCACCCGTGCAGGTTCAATTCCTGTTGTCCGCACCACACAGCAAAAACAGTCTTCGGATTCCAGAATGGATCCGAAGATTTTTATTTGCCAGGACTGAAAAACAGAAAATAGTCAGCGTATGGACTTACGCCGATATGGTATCACGATAATTCGAATCTGATATGTTTTTTCAAGCAGAAATCTCTGATTGCTTTTTTACCCTTCAACGATGGTTCGTTATGCCCGTTCTCCCAGCGATTTACGATCGCAACGTCGATTTTTTATTGATTCATTAAGATTCAGTAAAGGAAAAGAGCAGCAGAATTTATTCTAGGAAAAAACCTTTGATTTCGATTTTGCCTTTTAAGACATTGAACTGGATTTCCTCGTGCAGAGTCCCAGCAAATAGAGTCCTGTAATTAGAAAAAACTTTTGAATCGATATTGAGCTTTGTTCCTTCTGAATGATTTGTTTTGATAAGGACTGTTCCTTTTCCTCTTGCTACCAGAGTAAGTTTTTTAGTATCTCTTAAATCAAAATAGCGATATCCGATAATACAGCTCTTCTTTAGATTGGTAAGATAACATTCCTTTTCGTTGTTCGTTAGCCTAGGAATGTGTTTCTTTTTTGTGTTGTTCCGATTTGGCCTTCTGCCATTTGTGATGTAAGTGGCATAGAAAGAATCATAATACCCCTTGCCGGAAAGATCGCCGTTATTTAATCCACAGGAAGTGATTTCAGCCTGCGAAATGCTTCCATCTTCAAAAATCTTTATTTTCTCAGCGCAGGCGACTCTTGAATAGTCGCTTCCATGTGTTTCCTTATGATAGAAGACATAAACGGATTGATTAATTTTCTCAATGCATCCGTGGTTTGTAGCTGTATAGTTCAATCGGCCTTTTTCTTTTCTTCCGTTGTATCCGACGTCTCCGTTAGAGACTAAGACGCCTCCGTATTGGAAATCCTTGTCTGGATATTTGCTTGTCGCATAGCAGAGTTCATGGTTATTCCTAGAAGAATAGACAAAATAATAGAATCCGTTGATTTTCCGGATGGAAGAAGCCTCAAAGAATCCGTGCCCCTGCCTATGATGAGAGGAACGGGGCAGAATTGTCATTTTTGTCTTGAAAGGACCAATTTTGGAATAGCAGTCCCTCACTGGTTTCACTTGGGAGGAGACAGTCAGCCTGTCATCTTCCAGTATGACCGTATAGGCACCCCTGATTTTGTCATCGTATTCTTTGATTTGCTTTTGAGTACGATGAATAAAGCATCCTTCGATGATTCTCCTAATTGGTCTTAAAAAACGTTTGAAAGAGGAAAAAGGATAATAGGTGCCATAATAAAGGCGGATGGTACCATCATCGTTTAAAACGGCAGGATCGAAAACAATATGGTCGTTGAATAAAGACCCGTCTTTGTTTCTGACATGTCCGTAGAATTCGTACTTGCCATCTGGAGTAGAAGAGACAGCAACGGAGATTGGACCATCATAAAGACCTTTTGTGTTCTTTCCACCGAGGCAGTAATAGAGATAATATCTTCCGTCTTTGCCTTTGACACAGTCTGGAGCATACCTGTAAGGACGATTCGTTTGGATGGCGATAGGGTCCTGAGAGGAAGAGTAGTTGATTCCTTTGCTAGTCCAAGAAGAGAGATCGTTGAGTGGTGCACTGAAGACTTCGTAGGAAAGCCTGCAATAGGTTTCTCCGTTTTCCTTATCGTGAGATCCAAAAAGGTAAGCTCTGTCACCAAAGACGTGAACTTCTCCATCTGGAATATAGGTTCTCCTTGGTGTATATGGATTCCTTGCTTGTTTCTTCATGATTCAGGGCCTTCTTTCTGATTTAGTATAGCAAATAAGGAGCTCTTGCAATGGGTGAGTTATGACAGAAAATAAACAAAATAGGACAAACAATGTAAGCCCTTAGATTGCTATTATATAATTGCAAAGAACGGAGGGGACTACCCATGTTTTTTAATGATAACTGGCTTTTCTATAAAGACGGACATAAAGAGGAAGGAAAGAGGATAACCCTTCCTCATGATGCTAGGATAAACGAAAAACGAGACATTAATAATCCTGGAGGAGTCAATGTTTCCTATTTTGCTGGTGGAAAATATCACTATGAGAAAGATTTCTCTCTCTCTTTAAAAGATGGTGACAGAGTCTATTTTGAGTTCGAGGGAATCTATAGGAACGGAAAAATCTTCCTGAACGGAAAGGAAGCCTATTACCGTCCTTATGGTTACTCCGATTTCTATTTTGATGCCACTGATTTTGTAAAGAACGGTGAGAATCATAGGGAAGTTATTGCTGATAATTCCAATCAGCCGAATTCCCGTTGGTATAGTGGCTCTGGTATCTATCGTCCGGTTCATCTCTATATCCTTCCAAAGAGGCACATTCTTCCTCGTACCTTGAAAATCAAGACCACAGATTATCAGAAAGGAAGGATTTCCCTTGCATGTTCCTTTTCGGAAAAAGGGAATGGAAGAATCGAAATCCGTGACAGGGAAAATAAGGTAGTCTTCCAGGAGGAATTCCAGGACAAAGACGGTCTGAACGAAGCAATCCAGATTCCACATCCTCAGCTTTGGGATAGGAACCATCCTTATCTCTACACGGCAAAAGTCAGTTTTGCAGGACAAGATGAGGCCGAGAGTACCTTTGGTATTCGTCAGGTTTTATTGAGCGTTAAAGAAGGCCTGCTTCTGAATGGAAAAAGAGTGATTCTCTACGGAGCCTGCATCCATCACGATAACGGCCTGCTCGGGGCTATCGACAATAAGACTGCCAGTTTCCGGAAAGTCGAAATCAGGAAAAAAGCAGGTTACAATGCAATTCGTTCCGCTCATAATCCGATTTCTCAGACAAGGCTTGAAGCTTGTGACAGACTCGGAAGGCTTGTCAGGGACGAATTCGCTGATTGCTGGTACATTCATAAGACAAAGTACGATTATGCTTCCTTTGGGCTTGAATATTACAAACAGGATCTGAAAGACAGGGTCGATAAGGACTATAACCACCCTTGCGTGATTCTCTATTCCGAAGGTAACGAAGTCGCTGAGACTTCCCAAAAGAAAGGAATCGAGTTTGTTAAGACAAGGACGGATTATCTCCATTCCATGGATGATACAAGACCTTGTACTTGCGGAATCAATATTTTCTTCAATGCTCTCTTTAGCTGGGGATTTGGAGTCTACTCGGATAAGAAAGCGGAAAAGAACGCAAAAGCAAAGCCAAAACAGAAAAAGAAATCCGTCGGAAGTGAATTCTTCAATAAACTTGCTGGTCTTTTAGGCGCTGATTTTAGGAAAACCGGTGCCACACTTCCCCAATCCGATCGAAAGACAAGAGGTGCTTTTGCTCAGCTTGATGTCGCCGGATACAACTATGGTATCAAACGATATAAGCATGATTTGAAGAAATACCCGGATCGTTTCATCTTAGGAAGTGAAACTTTCTGTGCCGATGCCGGAAAGTTCTATGCAAGGGCAGAGAATAACCCTCGTTTAATCGGAGACTTTGTCTGGTCCGGATGGGATTACATCGGTGAAGCCGGTGTCGGAAGCTGGGTCGCCTGCGAAAACGAAGAAATCAAAGACGATAAAGCAGGCTGGCTGTTAGCAGGTTCTGGACGAATTGATATTCTCGGAGATGAGAATGCCGAGAGGAGCTATACACGGACTGCATTCCGTCAGGAAACGATTTCCTTAGCCTGTGTCTCACCGAAAGACTATGCTTTAGGACATTCTCCTTCCAGCTGGAAATTCTCCTGGGCCTTATCGAGCTATGAGTTCAAAGGCTATGAGAACAAGAAGACCGAAGCAGAAATCTATTCTCAGGCTGATTTTGTTGAGCTCTATCAAAACGGAAAGAGGATTGCCAAGAAGAAAAAAGGAAGCAGCAACGACGGATATTACCGCATTAAGATCAAGTATATCCCTGGCACGTTGATGGCGATTGCTTATGACAAGAACCATAAGGAAATCGGACGCAGCTCCTTAACTGGGTCTGGAAAAGAAACGGTTTTCTCTGCCATTTCGGAAAAAGAAAAGATATCCGATAAAGAAATTAGTTTCCTGAAGCTTGCTTTTACGGATAAGAATGGTCAGGTCAAGCCTCTTGAAAATGATGAAATCGAAGTTGTCTCAAGGGAGAACTGCTCCCTGCTCGGACTTGGAAACGGATGCCCTTACTATAAGGGAAGCTACCTGGATAAGAAGACGGTTTCCTATTATGGAAAAGCCCAGGCCATCCTGAAACCGACCATTGAAGAGGGAATTAGGAAGATTACTTTCCGTACCAAATACGGAGATGCTACAGCATCTGTTTCTGTTTATAAAGGATCGGAAGAAAAGGACCTCCACATCTAATCAATAGAAAAAGCCATCCTCTGTTTTAAGGACAGAAGATGGCTTTTTAAGTGACTTCCAAACAAAATAAAAACAGCAGGAGTTTTACCTCCTGCTGTTTTGCAATTCTTTATTCTGCTGCTTTCTTCTTGAAGGATAAGAAGGAAGAAACAATTAAGAGAATGATGCTGAGAAGATAGAAGACGATTCCAGTGATGGAAGCTTTGACAGCCTCGACTTCTTTCACAGGATGGTTGACAGGGATTAACCTATCACCGATGACCGCTTCCTTGTCTAAGACGAAGAAGACAAAGGCTAAGATGATGAAGGCAGCTAATCCGAAGAAGAAGAGCGTATCGAACTTCTGAAGTTTTTCATCAAAGGAGATGAAGGCTAATGCGCCGAGGATGTAGAAAATGCTGAGTATTACGACAGCAGCATTGGGTGTGTTGCCAGCAAAGTAGCCAGTTGTTGCGACGACCAGGTAGATGATCCAGCCGACCAAAAGGAGGACGACAGAAGAGAGAAGAAGAATGTTACGGAGAGTGAGCTTAGATTTCAGTTTGGCTAACATTTTACTTTTCCTCCTTCTTACGGACGAAGGTGAAGACACCGGTTAAGACGACGAAGGCGCCAGTTAAGATGGAAGTAGTGATGATAGCAGCCTTATAGGCAGTTCTCCACCAAGTGTTCAGCTGGACAGTGTAAGCTTTGTAGCTGGAGTTGACACCATTTAAGGCATTGGAATTGGCAAGAGAGTAGAGGATGTATTTGATATTGGTATGGATAGCGTTGGCCATCGCTTTGTCCTTTGTAAGGGATTCGGCATTCCAATAATCAAGGCTCGGTTTACCGAAGCCGCAGAAGGCACAGGTTCCGGCCAGGATGGATTCTTTCGGAGCAGCTTTTAAGGAGACACCAGTGAAGTCAGTGACAGAGTAGCCATGGAACCCCCACTCCTCACGCCTAATGGACTGCTGAACAGCATGGTTAGCACTAGAAGCAACGGCACCGATACGGTTATAGGAGGTCCTAACACCTAAGGCACCCCTCTTATAAGTGTTGTCTTTGGTTTTGTCAGCATAGAAGCTAGTCGGTTTGCCCTTAGCAGTGAACCTAGCATTGAGGTTGCGAAGCTCTAACTCACGGGCTTTCTGCTCGTTCCTGAAGACAGCAATACCAGAACGGTTGCGCTCCTGATCATTGAAGGCAGCATGCTTGATGTTGACAAGGCAGCCCTTGGACTGAGCACCCTGGACAACAGCAGAGCCGATATAACCAGAGAGAATCGGATCTTCAGAATAGTATTCGCCGCCACGTCCATTGTATCCATGACGATGGAGGTTTCCGCCAGGACCGATGATGATTGGGAGGTTCAAGATCAGAGAAGTTTCTCCGATGATGATTTCGCCGTTCTCATAAGCTAATTCCTTGTTGAAGGAATAGGCTAAGTTCTGCGGGGTCGGAGCAGTACGGGTTCCAATATAGGCGTTTTCACCAACTTTTGCTGCATCGGTGTCGGTGAATTTCTCTCCCTGGTAAGAGCCAGAATTGAGGTAGTTTGTATCACTGCCGCCCGGGCCGTCATCTGCTTTGTTTCCAGCATATCCGACAGATTCAATCTTCTGGATGTTGTGGAAAGCGTTGGCTGCGAAGCCTAAGAATTCATCGACTGAGACCTTATTGGCAAGCTCATCGAAACGAGGATCGGAGAAGTCGGCCCCTTTGAGGTCTGCTAAAGTCAGAGAGGAGGAAGTATCTCCAAATTTGACGTCAGAGGTATCTTCATTGGTCTTTAACTGAATGAAGTCGTTCTTGAGAAGCTCTTTGAGACGACCATCGGCAGTGAGACCTTCATAGGATTTCGGGAAAGTACCATTGAAGTCTAAGCGGGAGAAGTAAGTGACAGTGTTCGGCTTGAAGGTATTGAGATCCCTAGAATAATCGCCATCGGAGAGCTGGTTCGTGATTTCCTTACCAGTTTCGGAATAGGCGAAGGTTGCATTATCGAATTCCGTCCAGTTCCAAGAATAGACCTTGCTGCTGTCGCCATTGTAATCCATGCCGTTAGCCCTGGTCTTGCCCTGCTTTGCTAAGATGTTGTTCAAAGCATCGTGAGAGTTGTCACCAATAGCGAAGGAATACTCGCCAGCATCGAGAATCCAAGTCTTAGCCTTCTTGTAGTCGTAAGAAGCAATATTGGACCTATCGACATGAAGAGTAATGGTCTGACTTTCGTTCGGCTTGAGTTCTTTTGTCTTCTCATAGTCGACAAGCTGGATAGCAGCTTTCTCGACGCCGTTCGTGCGATCATAATCAGTATACGGAGTCTGGGCGTAAAGCTGGATAGCTTTCTTGCCATTGACATTTCCGGTGTTCTTGACTGTGACAGTGACTAAGGCGTTTTTCTTGTCGCCAGCGATCTTGACTGCATCCAGTGTCTGCTCAAAAGTAGTGTAGCTTAATCCGTAGCCGAATGGATAAGTGACTTCATAGTCATAGTTCCAGTTGCCATCGACAGTTGCAACTTTGGAATCTGCTGTAGTGTAGGTCCCTGCTTTAGCACTCTGGGCGTTGTGCCTGCCATTGACGATATCGTTATAACGGGTTTCATAATAACGGTATCCCTGATAGATGCCTTCCGCTTCGACTAAGTAGGAGTTGACATTTTCAGCAGATTCGAATTCAGCTGCATTGGCCCACGGAACGTTTCCGAAAGACTGCCTGGCCGGGTTGGTCTTGTTATTGGCAGTATAGATGTCTCCTAAGTAAGCACTGGGAGAGACGGTTCCGTTTAAGACATCGGCAACCGCTAAGAAACCATAGGATCCCGGATAACCAATCCAGAGAATAGAATCGATTTTCGGATCGTTCTTCAGTTCCTCGATTTCCATCGTTGTGATGGAGTTGACAAGGACAATGACTTTGTCGAAGTGATCTTCGGCTTCTTTGATGATTTCCTTTTCCTTATCGGAGAGACCCCTGATATTGCCAGTGGTGGTTTCCGGATTGGCACCGACATTATAAGTCTTGGATTCACCGCCCGGACGGCCGACAACGACAACGGCGGCATCGGAATAAGAGCCGTAGTCCTTGTTGAAATCCGGATTGCATGCCTTTAATTCAGCTAAGGAGAGTTCCGGAACGGAATTGGTTACGGTAACATCGCTGTACTCAGCCGGTGTTGCACCAAAGCCTCTGCCACCCCAAGTTTTATCCTTGAAATAGTTCTCATAAGCCTTGAACCTGCTCGGGTTAAGATCAAATCCTCTTGCTTTGAATGCTTCGAAGATTTTGTTTCCGTTATCGATAATATTCTTATCCGGAATGGATCCACCAGAGTTTCCATAGACAGGAGCATAAGAACGTAATCCCATCCTAGTGATCTTGGCGTTCTTGTTTAACGGAAGAGCGGCTTTCTCGTTCTTTAAGAGAGCAAAGGTCTCCTGGGCTTCACGGATAGAGAATTCCTTGTAGCCTTCGACTGCTTCTTTTGCCGTTTTGAACTTTCCTTTGAAGTTCCACGGATCGGACTGATCACCATCATCAATCTTCTCATAGCGGGTTTCGCTAGACTTTGTTCCCAAAGTCTGGTCAAGCTGGATCGCATACTTTTCCCTTAAAGTACTTGCCCTGACGCTTGATGCTAGGAAGAAGGCACTGACAACAGTTAATCCACGAAATAGTTTCGGATTCATTTGTGTGTGTTCCTTTCTTCCAAAAGTCCTTGACGTTAAGAAAGGGCTTTCGGAGCAAGGAAACAATACCATTTCCGGATGTAAGCGCTTGATTTAGTGCCATTTTCGGATAGAAAAAATGACACAATCGGTAATTAGGCGTCTTTTTTGGTGGGAAGTGGAAGAAGAATTGACAGGTAGAAAATCCCGTCTTCCTGTTTCCTAGATAATTGTCCATGGTAGTTATGGACAATGTATTGGATGGATTTTGTTCCATAGCCGTGGTTGATGGAATCCTTTTTCGAAGATATCGGAAGGCCGCTATTTCCGAACTGAATGCTTTTATGGCAGTAGTTCTCTTCGCTGATAATAGCAAAGCCGTTCTGCTGATAGGTCTTTAGCTTGATGAGCCGGAATTCACCCTCTTCGAAATTCGTTGCTTCAATGGCATTATCGATAATGTTTCCGTAAAGGGAAGTGATATCGCTTCGGCTCCTGAAGTCCAATGCTTTGCCATCAAGAATATAGGTGAAACGGATATTCTTGGAAGTACAGAGAAGGGACTTCTGTGTGATGATGATATCAACGGCTTCGTTTCCGGTTCTTGCAATGTCCTTGTAGATATCGATGTTCTCTCCTAATTCCTTGGCGAATACCTTAGATTGGCTTTGAGGCCTTTTTTCCAGGGATAAAATCTGGTTTTTCCTATCATGGAACTTCCTGTTGATGACATCAATGGTTTCCTTAGATAGTTCCTGCTGCTTTGCCTGAAGGGAAATCCTGCTCTCTAGGTTCTTCTTTTCATCGACAAGACTCTTCTCTTTCTCTGCTAGAACAGAAAGATAAGGATAGGCAATCCTGATAACCAGAGAAAGAAAGGCCGTCAAAAAAGTATAAATGCGGATTGTGATGTTCCAATTTTTGATGGATTGGGAGAGGAACCTCGTTGCGACAATCCTTACCGAGGCAAAGATAAAGGATACGAAATGCTTTTTGCTGTAGCGGAATTCGATATGGAATAAATAAAAGAAAAGGAAGAAGATTCCATAAATAAAGAGGAAGCCACAGTAATAGAGGGATGTGATTTCAGAGGAGGAATAGAAGCGGATATTCGGTATCAAATCAAAAAGAATGCTTAGTAGGTTCCATGCCCTATGCTGAATACCCCAGGCAGCAATCGAACTATAAAAGATAAGCGGAATTTTTTCGTCATAAAGGAACAATCCGCAGAGGAAGACACTGACGACGCAAATCACATAAGAATAGGAAAAATTTCCAATTCTGACCGAGGGCATGAAATAAAAGGCAATGCAAAGAAGAAAACAGAAAACGAGTCGGATTGGATAAAACTTCCGCTTCTTTGCAGAACAAAGGACAATGATCCTAGCGGTGATGATTTCTAAAAAGAAGGATGACAGGCCAAGTCTGGTGACAATACCGATGATGCCGCTCTCGTTCATATGCGGTTGGCCCCATAGTAATCGTTCAGCTTCCTCATGGTTTCTTTCTTCCGTGAACGGGAAATAGAGACATTGTCTCCGTTCTCCCTGATTAAGACATCTCCCTCCCTGGATTTGACTCGAGAGAGGTTGATGATACATCCGGAATTACATTTGATGAAGATATGCGGGTCCAAGAGCGGTTCGACCCGGTTTAAGGAGGAACGGAAGACAATCGTCTCTCCGTTTTGAAGATGAAGATTCACATCATGGCGGACCCTTTCAAAATAGATGACATCGCTGTTCTTGAATTTCTGGAAAGAACCATGAATATTAAGTACGAAGGTTTTGTCTTCGCTCTTTCCGTTGTTAAGAAGTGCTCTTTTCCTTGCTAAAGTGAAATCGGCAAAGGTCCTTGGCTTAAGAATGAAATCCAAGGCTTGGACCTTATATCCGTCAATCGCATACTGGGGAAGATTGGTGACGAAAATCAGCGGAGTCGTGACTCCTTTTTCACGAATTCGAACCGAAGTTTCCCTTCCGTTGATTCCAGGCATATCGATGTCCATGAAGATGACATCGAAAAGGGAAAGGTCGCTTTCAAGGAAATCAAATCCGTTTTTAAAAGATTGAATGGAACAGGTTAAATCATTGATTTGGCAGTAACGATCACACCTATCAGAGGTTATTTTGATTTGATCTGGATCATTTTCAACAATTGCAATTGTTAGCATAAGACATTCCTCACGTATATCGGCTTTTCTGAATTATAAGACTTTATTTTCCGTCATTGATGTAAAGGATACCAAGACAATGGGGACCGCAATGGCAGGAGATGGTTCCTCCGGCATGAGTCGGAATGACTTCCTTAAATCCTCTTTCGTAAAGGCGATTCTTTACGGCTTCGACAACATCATCGGGAGCTGTCGAATAAGTGATGAAACAAAGAGAAAGATCTGGATGGTTGAACTGTTTCAGGGTATCTTCGACATAGTTCCTGACCACTTTCTTCCTAGGACCACGGAATTTCTGCCCTGCAGACCTCTTTCCTGTATCGGTATGGACAAAGATTTCCGGTTTGAGATGAAGAAGGTTAGCACCAAGCCTAGCAAGCCTTGAACAGCGTCCGCCCTTATATAGATAGTTGACGCTTTCCAGTGAGAAGGAAGCCTGGACATCTTTGACCCGTTCACTGGAAATTGCATAGATTTCCTCTGGAGATTTTCCTTCATCCGCTAATTTTCTTGCTTGGATAGCCAAAAGGGCAATGCCAGTCGAAAGGGATTTTGTATCGATGATATAGAGGTTCTTGAACTCGTCTTTGACTTTCCTTGCGTTCGACCAGGCAGAGGAGATACCACTTGATAAACAGAAGTGGATGATGGCATCATATCCTTCTTCCTGAAGCTTTTTGAAGTGCTCCCGGTATTGGTACTCATTCACTGCGCTTGTTTTCGGAAGCTGGCCGGTCTTATCCGTAAAAGCAAAGAGATCTTCTGGCCTGATTTCACCATCAAGAACTGATTTGTCCCCGAGGTTTAAGGTAAAGGGGAGTGTATGGATGTCAAATCGAGCCAGCTGTTCTTTCGGTAAATCGATTGTGCTTTCGGCGGAAATAGCTATTTTCATTTGGATATCCTCTTTTTCTATAGGGAATTATAAAGGAAAAAGGAGGGGGAAGAAAACAGAGAGGAAAATAAATGTACAAAAATTCAATAACTAAGTCTGTTTAAGAAGATTAAAACGTCCTAAAAAGATTGTAATAAGGAATCTTACGTTCTGCTAATTTGCCGATAACCAGAGGACAAAAGGTTTTTCGACTAAAATACCATTTTGACTGCAAGCGCTTTCTTTTCGGAAGAGCCCTTCAGTAGCTTAGAATAAGAAGCAGGAAAGAAATCGGATATAGTGAGTTAGGTATGGTAACTCTGTTTCTAGCCTCAACCATCAAATGAGGACTATCCGCGTCTCAATTAAATCTCCCGATTACGGGTTCAGAAATGGTATCCATTCTGAGTGATTTCTTCCTTACTACAGCTGTTGACTGTTTTTCATACAAAGGAGGAATTAAATTCAGTATGAAAAAAACTCTGACTTCTGTCGTTACGCTTGCCTTATTATCCTTAAGCCTTACTGGCTGCGGAAACAAAGGCAAAAAGATTCACCTTCAGTTGGTTCCGTCTAACGATCCTGCCGCTCTTATGACCCGTGCTAAGGCTTTAGCTCCAATCCTTGACAAGTATGCTCCTGGTTATTCCTTCAGCATCGATGTCGGTGCTAGTTATGCTGCTACTACCACTGCTCTTGCAGCTGGTCAGATTGATGGCGGCTTCCTTACTGCTTCTGGCTATGCTCAGAGGACAATCGAGCAGCCTGGTGCTGTTTCCCTTCTTCTCTCTGCCGGCCGTGCTGGCTATAAGGTCCAGGCCGACGACTACAAGGGATCCGATGAAGCAGCCCGTGAAATTCAGCGTAAACATAGGAATGGTGCTGATGGATATGTCTATCGTGGAGAACAGTCTAAGACTTTAGTCAACTTCTATTGCTCTGTTGTCTTCACCCTCAAAGATTCCGAACGTACTGCTCTTAGCAAACCGACTCTTGATAAAGATGGCGATGGAGAAATCTCCTTAGCTGAAAGGCATGATGGCAATGCTGTCTGGGGAACTAGGGGTGCTACCTCTTCTGCTGGCTACATTTATCCTACCAAGTATTTATATGACAAGGGCTATACCAAAGGATTCTTTGATAAAGCTGCTTATGATAAGCTTTCTGATGCTGACAAGAAATTAGCTAGGATCAACGCAACTCAAAAGTCCTATCCTGAAATGGTTGATAACCTCAGGAACGGTGTTATCGATGTTGCTGTCGGATTCTTTGATATTCGTTACGGATCTGCTTTTGTTCAGACCGATAGCAAGTATCATAATGATGCATCCGTCTTCACCAAGACCTACACTGCTGCTGTTCTTGATCCAATCAGGAACGACACTGTCTGCGCTTATGGTAAGCTCGAGGACGATAAGAAAGAAGCCATCAAGAAAGCTCTTAAAGGCGCCGTCCAGGATGGAAGCATCCACGATAACGGAATCAAGAAAGGCGCGAAGGGCGCTAGCGAGACCGATTATGATCTCGATAACGATGGACAGCCTTCTGGTGCTTATTTGCTCTATCAAATCTACTCTCATACCAGCTATATTGATGGCAAAGATTCTGATTACGATGCTGCTCGTGATAGGTATCGTTGGACCAACGAGCACGCTGGCAAGTAGTTTCTGAAGTTTAGGAATTTAGCAAGCCTAGCCCCTTTTTGGGGCTAGGCTTGTCCTTTATTAAAACAGACAAGAAAAAGTAAGGAGAAAGCCTATGCTTGAACTGAAACATGTCGACAAAGTCTATCCAAATGGGTTCCAGGCACTGAAAGATGTGAATCTGACAGTAAAGGACGGAGAATTCATTTCCATTATAGGCTTATCGGGAGCTGGAAAATCTACATTGATTCGCTGCATCAATAAAAGGCACGATATTCAGAGTGGAGAAGTTCTGATTGATGGTGTAGATATCAGCAAACTGAAAGGCAAGAAACTTCGTGAACAAAGACGAAATATCGGAAGGATCTTCCAGTCTTTCAATCTTGTTCGCCGTAGTTCCGTTTATAAGAATGTCCTTTCCGGACGTGTTGGCTATCATAACACTTTCGAAACCAGGTTCGGAATCTATTCGAAACGGGAAAAGCTTCTTGCTTTACAGAATATTGATAAGTTCGGCATTCTTGATAAAGCTTATGTTCGTGCGGATCAGCTTTCCGGCGGTCAGCAGCAGCGTGTTGCTTTAGCCCGTGCTCTGACTCAGGAACCGAAGATTCTTCTTGCGGATGAACCGGTTGCTTCTCTTGATCCGGCTACTACGATTGCAGTCAGGAATGACTTTGTCCGTATTAATAAGATGGGTATTACTATCATTGCAAATAGGCACCATGTCGATTTAGCAAAGAAATACTCCACTCGTATTATCGGTGTCCGGGCTGGTCAGATTGTCTTTGACGGAAAGCCGGAAGAAGTGACGGATGAAGCTTGTTTCAAGATTTACGGACGTCATCTCAACAGTAATGAGAATCTCGGTGCTAAGCTTGATGAGATTCCAGAAGAGCCGGCAGAGAAAAGGTAGTTCCTATGGAAGAAAAGACTGAAAAACTCGAAAAGCTTGTTTTTCGCTCCTATAGGAAAAGGAAAAGCGCTGATCGGAAAAAGTATCGTAAAAAATGGTTCAAGCAAACATGGCTCGGTAATTTCCTTGACTACGCTTTCTATAAGAATGTCAGTATCGATCTTTCTCCGGAACAGGACGGAAGTTTAGTTAAGACTATCCGTAAACCAAGAATTACAAAAAGGATTCTTATCCTTGTTACTCTTGCTATGGTCATAGGTGTTAGCTTCCTTCCATTCAATTATGAGAAGGATGTCCGCCTCAACTGGGTTGCCTTTGGAAACAATTTCAAGAATCTGTTCACTCCGAACCCGCTTCGCACGAAAGACTGGGCAGGATGGTGGAAGTTCGGATGGGAGAGCTTTGCTGTCGGTATTCAAACTCCTCTGATCAACTCTCTTCCGTTCTTACAAATCTTCTGCATCAACTTCATGGCCACAGTCTTAGGCGCTGTGCTTGCTATCCCGGTTTATTATCTTTGCGCTAATAACGTCAATCATAATCGTATCCTTCGCAATATTGTTAAAGTATTCAACGATATCCTTCGTTGTATTCCTAGGTTTGTCATCTGTGTCATCTTCGCTAGGATTATGGGAATCGGAACTGTCCTTCCGGCTGTTCTCTCCATTGGATTATTCTCTCTTGGTATCAGGTACCAGATGAGGTACGAATATCTTGAGACTCTCAATAGGCGTCCGTTTGAGTCGATGCGTTCCTGCGGTGCAACGAATTTACAATCTGTCTTCCTTGGCCTGCATCCGGAAGTTAAACCGATGTTCTTCGCTTATTCCATCTATACTCTGGAAATCAACATCCGTGCCTCTGTTGTCCTTGGTTATATCGGAATCAGTTCTACGTACAGGAATGCTCTCCAAATCTTTATTGAGAACGCCTGGTATGACTATGTCGGAGCTAGGATTGTCCCGCTCTTCCTAGTTGTTGCTGTTCTTCAGATCGTTTCGAATACATTGGTGAGAAAATTACGATGAAACAGAAAAAAGATCAAACCAATCAGGAACCCAGCTTATTTAAGAAGTGCCTTTACTTCTTCACTGCTGATAAACAAGGCAGGACTCACTATAGTGACCCTGTTTCCGCCTATCAGGCACGGCCGAAAAGGTGGATTGTCAATCTTGTTTCCTTTGTCATCTTCGTTGTCGTTCTCATTTTCATGGGAAAATACATCGGAATCCAGAATGCCTTTGATAGCCCAATCAAAGGTGATCTTGTTGCTCAGCGCTGCCATGACTTCTTCCTTTTCGACTGGGATTACTTCGTTGGAAGAGGACTCTACCGCTTCAACGAAGGTGTTATCTACGGATGTCTTGTCACTTTAGGAATCACTATCATCGGAACGATGGTCGGATTCCTCATCTCTATTCCATTCGGATTCTTCGCTTCTCATGTTCTCTTCAAGAAATGGGCTGGAATCTCTGAATTCCTTCTTATCCTTATCCGTACCTTCCCAGAGCTTCTTCTTGCTCTGTTCTTCGTTGCCTTATCCGGACAGACCTGGCTTACTGCTATCCTTTGTCTTAGTATCCATTCTATCGGCAGGATCGGTAAACTCTATGCGGATCAGCTGGATGAGGCTGACCTTGATGGATTAGAAGCATTAGATGCTCAGGGTGCTGGCCCAGTCCAGCGTGTCTTATGCGGTGTTGTTCCGGAAGTTATTCCTAGCTTTCTCTCAGTCGGACTTTATCGTTTGGATATCAATCTCCGTACGGCTACAACCCTTGGACTTGTCCTCTCTTCGGATGCCGGTATCGGTTTCTCCATCCTTCTGGATTTAAGTAAGAATTCTTATTCCCATCTTGGAGCGGATACCTTCGGTATTGTTCTCAGGATCGTATTAGTCGATTTCTTCTCTTCTTGGTTAAGAAAGAAGCTAGTCTGATTCTATGTCAAATCAAAAACTCCTCTGGTCCACAGGCCGGAGGAGTTTTTGGTTGCTTGAGAGAAAACGTTAGATGCAGGTATATCCGCCATCGACAGCGATAATCTGTCCGGTGACATAAGAAGATTCTTCGGCACCTAAGAAGCAGGCACAGGAATTGAGTTCTCCTTCTTTTCCATAACGCTGCCTAGGAACAGACTGCTTTGCGAAAGCCTGGAAGTAGTCGCTGTCTAAGGTTGCAGTCGTTAACTCGGTGTAGAAATAGCCAGGGCAGATTGCATTGACGGTGATGCCAGTAGTGGCAAGCTCTGCTGCTAATCCACGGGTGAAATTGACAACGGCACCTTTCGAGGTGTGGTAGGCGATAGTCGGGATGGCGGTGTTGCCGACTAATCCGAAAATGGAAGCGATGTTGATGATTCGTCCATAGTTTTGTTTCTTTTCATCAATATTGGCTTTCCTGAAATTTCCAAAGGCACGGGAGACACGGAATACGGAAGTAAGATCAAGGTTGAGTGTGAAGAGCCAGTCTTCATCTTTGTAATCGAGGGCCTTGGTTCCGGTTCCTTTTTCTCCTCCGGCATCATTGACAAGGACTTCTGCATGTCCGAAGTGATCTTTAACAGCAGAGACAGCATCCTGGATGGATGCATTATCTGTGATGTCGCAGCGGATAGCGATGGCATCGGTTCCATACTTTTCCTTCAACTCTTTTGCTAAAGCTTCCAAACGTTCTACACGACGAGCTAATAAGGCTAGACTTGCTCCTTGAGAAGCGAAACCTTCAGCCATCTGCTTGCCTAAGCCGGAAGAAGCTCCGGTAATGACAACGACTTTTCCTTTATAGTCAAACATTCTATTACCTCCTTGATATTTAACTTTTTCAAAATATCAGAGCGGAAACAAAGATTCAATGATTTTGATAATTCTTTCTGTTTGTCTGATAATGCCCTGTTTTCCTATCTTTTTCCGTGCCTCTGTTTCCGGATTTCCTGTGCTATAATTGCAGTATGATTAAAATCTCTGTTGTAGAAGACCAGGAAAAGTGGATTGATTTAATCCGTAATTATCTTGCCCGTTACCAAGAAGAAAATAAGGTATCTTTCGCGGTTTCCTATTTCAAGAACGGGTACGACTTTATTTTACAATACAAGGGAGATGCTAGTCTTATTTTCAGGGATGTTGCTAGGCCGGAGAGGAATGGAATCGAAGCCTCGAAGAAGCTTCGTGAGATGGACAAAGAGGTCTGTCTCGTCTTCTTGACCGAAAGGGTTCAGTATGCGGTCGATGGGTACGAAGTGAACGCCTATGATTTCCTGATTAAGCCGATGGATTATGAATTGTTCCGTATCAAGAGGAACAAATTCCTTTCCCATATTGGAAACAAGGAAGAAAAGTCCATTGTTATCAATAGCTCCAATGAAGTCCATAAAGTAAAGATATCGGATATCAGGTATGTGGAAAGCAATAAGCATTATCTTTATTTCCATCTGGAAAATAGCACTTACCGCAGGCGACAATCCATGGATTCCATCAAAGACAGGTTTAAGGGACAAGGTTTTTCGGAAATCAATCGTTCCCTTCTTGTGAATCTTCGCTTTGTGGATAACTTCAACAATAGCGAAGTCTTTATCAAAACGGAGGTTTTGCCTCTTAGTCGGGTATATAAAGCTTCCTTTTTGAATGAACTGACCCAATATTTCGGAGAGAAGCTATGAACTTCACGGATCAGTTCGTTCTTCATCCCTCACACGGCTATATTCTTCAAATCCTTTTTGCAGAGCTTCTTTTCTTTCCTTTTTTTAAAAGAAGAAAACATTTTGTCCTGCGGGCTGTCTTCTCTTTTGCTTTCTATGTGGTCTGTTCTATTAGGCTTACGAACCTTCTGAACCAAGTCATCAAAGGCCTATCCTCCATCACCATATTCCTTCTTTCTTTTTTGGGATTGATTTTCTGTTTTGAAAACAAGGTTAAGGACCTTTTGTTCTGCTGTGTCGGTGCTCAACTGATTCAGAATCTTTCCCATAACATTGAGAATTTGATTTATCTGCCGCTGAAAAACCAGATTAATACCCTTGGATGGTTCTTCCTTTCGGCCAGTGTCAGGCTTGTCCTATATGGACTCTGCTTCTTTATGATCTATCGCTTCAGTGACCTTTCGAAAGGAGTAAACCTTTCGGGAGGTGGTGTTTTTCCAATTGCCGTTTTCTCTGCTAGGTTCTGCTACCTTCTTCAGTTCCTTCTTCAAGTATATGAAATCGATGGCCTCTGGGTTACCCGTCTTCCGCTTGTGTTCTGTGACATTATCTCTTTAAGGCTGCAATTTGGACTTCTTGGATATAAGAACAAAGTAGATGAGAACATCTATCTGGAACGATTCATCAATCAATCCAATAAGTATTATGAATCGGTTAAGAACAATATTGATGTTCTCAATAGGAAAGCCCATGATCTGAAGCACTTCATCAATGATTTCAAAGAACGCGGAAACAGGAGTGAAGAAGAACTCAGTGAATTAGAGAAGACGGTCAATGAGTATGAATGCTCCCCTAAGACTGGAAATAAGGCTCTGGATACGGTTTTAAGCGAGAAGACTTACATCTGCAATAATCAAAATATTCCTTTCTATATTAGGGTGAAGGAAGACCTTTTAGGATTTCTAAGAATCGGTGACCTTACCTCCTTGTTCGGAAATCTTTTGGATAACGCAATCGAATATGAAGAGAAGGTTGAGGATGTGAAACAGCGCTTCATCCTTCTAAAGATCTCTCGCAAGGGACATATCATCTCGGTACATATCGAGAATTATTGCAATACCTCAGTCCAGTTCAAGGACGGACTTCCTCTTTCTACCAAAGGCGATAATCGGTACCATGGCTTTGGAGTAAAGAGTATCTGTTATATCGTGAAAAAGTACAACGGAAACATCCGTTTCTATAAGGAAAACGATATTTATAATGCAGACATCATCTTCCCAGTGCCAGAAGAAGACAATGTAACCGCTTAAATCGGATTAAAAGGGGTATCAATACATTTTTTGCCAGAAACGTGCATTTTCTTGCCAACTCCTTTTTTTGCCAGGGAGGAAGATTATACTTTTCTCAGCAAGGGACAACTCGAGTAAATCCCTTCCAGTTACAAGGAGCGTAACAAGTTATGAAGAAAATTGGCAAAACCGGATTATGGCGTGCTATCCTGTCCGCATCGACCATCCTTCTTTCTGCATCCGTCGGTGGAATCGCAGTCACCAAGGAGTGGTCCGGTTACATCAACAAATTCCTCAACATCAGTTCGACGAAGATTGTCGAGACCGGAGATGGAAACGAAGATCCTATCCACTACAAGAGCGATTACAATGACTATAAGTCCGTCAGGAATCATGCTCGCGATATCGCAAAGCAGGTTCAGGCAGAAGGTACTGTCTTAAGGACCAACAAGAACAATGCTTTACCGTTAAACGAAAAAGCTAAGGTCACATTCTTTGGATATAATCAAGTCGACTTAGCTCTTGGAGGAACCGGAAGCGGTGGTGTCACCTCTAGTGAAGAGAGAAAGAGGGATTTAGTCAAAGCCTGCAAGGATAAGATTGAACTCAATCGGACCATCTATGATTTCTATAAAAAGAATTATGATGCAAAGAGAGGTTTCATTGAGAAAACCGGGTGGGGCGGAAAGACACTGAATTTCCGTGTCATCAATCAGGTCAATGAAATCAATGCTTCGGAATTCGATTCGGATAGGAAGGCTTCCTATAACGATTATTCGGATGCTGCCATCTTTGTTCTGACACGTATCGGCGGTGAAGGTACCGACCTTAAGGCAGACTACTTATCTTTAACCGAAGAAGAAAAGTCTGTCTTAGAGGAAAGGAAAAAAGGACCGTTCAAGAAGAGAATCGTTTTAGTTAACACCTTCAACGCTCCGGAACTCGGTTTCCTTGATGAATACAATATCGACAGCTGCCTTTATATCGGCGGACCGGGTGAAGTCGGTCTGGATGCTGTTACGGATATCTTAGTTGGAAAGACTGCTCCGAGCGGACATCTTGCCGATACTTATGCTTATGATGTAGAAGCCAATCCTTCCAGGAAGAACTTCGGAAACTTCGATTATGCCAACAAGGATGCCATCATCAATCCGGATTCCCGTAAGTACCTTGTCTATCAGGAAGGCATCTATGTCGGTTATCGTTACTTCGAGACCCGTTATGAGGATTATGTCTTAGGAAGAGGTAACTCGGATTCTAAGGCTGGTGTTGTCTCGTCCAAAGGAAACTGGCGTTATAACGAAGAAGTCCAGTTCCCCTTCGGCTATGGTCTTAGCTATGCAACCTTCACTCAGACTCTGGATGACAGGCAGGTCGATTGGAACAACAAGACGGCTAAAGCAACCGTAACGGTCAAGAACAATTCCACCAATTACTCTGCCAAGGATGTCGTTGAGCTCTATGCTCAGGCTCCTTATGGATCTGGCATTATCGAAAAGAGCGCTATTCAGCTTGTTGGTTTTGCAAAGACTGGAGTCATTGCTCCTGGACATTCTGAAAAGGTGACAATTGATGTTTCCCTTTCTGACTTAGCAAGTTATGACTACACCAATAGCAAGACCTATGTCTTAGAACAGGGCGATTATTACTTTGCCATTGGAAACGGAACCCATGAAGCTTTAAACAACATCCTCGAATCGAAGGTCGATGGTGTCCAGAAAGCCAGAATGGATGCTGCCGGCGATGCTTCCAAAGCAAGAAAGTTCACCAAAGGTTCTTTCGCTAAGGATGAATATCGCTTAAGCGGAAACAATGCCACCATCACCAACCAGTTCGATGCAACGGATCTGAACTACTATCTTGGCGATACGGATCAGAAAGTTACCTATCTCTCTCGTAAAGATTGGAATGGAACCTATCCGACTGGTGTCAATAATCTCTCTGCCAATAATAAGAGGCTTGAGGAAATCGGATCTTATTATTCCGAAAAGACGGATGGAACCACTTCTCCTTCTGCCTATGAAAAGGGAAGTAGTGACACTTCTTCCATCACCACTGGTGCAGAAAAGAAATACACCTTAGCGATGAGGATTGGTGCTGACTATGATGATGAAAACTGGGATAAGCTTCTGGACCAGATTACTCTGGAAGAATATTATTCTTCCACTGCTCAGGGACGTAACAAGATGGAATCCGTCGGACTCAATGCCACCACTGCTGTTGATGGTCCGTCTGCTTGGACAAAATCCCACTACATCGAAGACTATAAGAAACAGTATGATGCCGAGAACGTCAAGAAGACCGAAGAACTGATGGTTTCTTATCCGACGGAAACGATTATTGCCGGTACTTGGAATGTCCCGCTTACCAATGAGGTTGGCGATTCCTTCGGCGAAGAAGGTCTCTGGGGCGGAGGTGTCGGCTGGTATGGACCGGCTGCTAACACTCACCGTACTCCTTGTGGAGGACGTAACTTCGAGTATTATTCCGAAGATGGCTTCCTTGCTGGTAAACTCTGCGAAGCGGAGACCAAGGGTGCTAGGAACAAAGGAACGATTCCTTATCTCAAGCACTTCTTCCTCAACGATCAGGAAACTAATCGTATCGGTGTCTGCACTTTCTCCAATGAGCAGGCTATCCGTGAAGTCTATCTCCGTGCTTTCCAGTATGCCTTTGAGACGACTGGAAAAGAGGATAAGAGCTGCACTGCTGTTATGGGTGCCTTCAATCGTTTAGGACTTGTCTGGACTGGCCATCATTCCAACCTCTGGAAGAATGTCATGGAAAAGGAATGGGGATTCAAAGGCGCTGTTACAACGGACTTCGGTCAGAAACAGGGCTCCTTAAGGGAACCGCAGCTTGCCTATGAAGCAGGTACGACGATGTTCTGCACCTCCGGAACTGGCTTTGCCAAGTATCTCCAGGGTGTTGATATCACGAAGGACTACAAGCTCAGGTCTAATAGGCGTGAAGCTATCCATCGTCAGCTCTATGTCTTCGCCAATTCGGCTGCTAGGAACGGTCTTACTTCTTCTAGCAAGATCGTCCAGGTCAACACTTGGTATGACAATACTCTCATTGCTATGACTTCTGTCTTCAGCGTTCTTGTCGCTGGATCCCTTGGCTTACTCATCTATAACAGGATTGCTGGTAAAAAGGAGGAAAACTAGTATGTTAAAGAAATTCCTTTCTTCGAAAGGCAAAGGTTTCTATCTTTCTCTCGCTTCCTTGCTGTGCGGACTGTTGACTGTGGTCTTCTACACTGCCCGTGGCGGAAACTATCTCTCCCCTGTTTCTCCCGTTGCTGTTGTTAGGATGGTCTTAGGAATCGTCACAACTCTTCTCTGCTGCTTCAAGGATTTCGGAATCCTTGGCATCCTGCCCGTTGCTTTCTATGCGGTTTCTGTTGCCGTTCTGCTCAACACTGAAATGCTGTTCATCTCCAATGTTGCCTTCGGTGTCGATGGCAATTCCTTCGATGCTCTCTTCTTCCTCTTCTGGATCTTTGATTTTCTTGCTGTCATTCTTGCCGCTGTTGCTTTCAGTCTTGGTTATTCCAAGAAGAAACCAGCACCGGTCAAAGAGTAAAATTCGATTCAATGAGAAAGGATCCGCTTTTTCCGGCGGATCCTTCTCGTTGTTATAAGGAGGCCAATATGGAAAAAAACAAATTGCTGACCTCATCCGCTCTTTTGTTCTCTCTTTTCCTTACGTCCTGTCAGTCTGTTCCAACAGAAGGACAGATAACTGACGTTGAAGTCGATAAGAAGTACTTAGTGGAACGGAATGATCAGAAAGGTAGTGTTGAGACTCTTTCTTATGAAACCAAGGATTATGTTTTCCCCTCTGGAAAGAAAGAAGAGAAAAAATGTGCCGTCTATCTTCCATATGGCTATGATAGCAAGGAACAATACAATGTTCTTTATCTCATCCATGGAACGGATAAGCAGAGTGTGAATCATTTAGAAACCTGGTTTGAGAATATCAAGGCCAGAGTGATGCTTGATAATCTGATTTATTACAAAGTCATCGACCCTTTGATTGTTGTCTGCCCGACTTTCTATAGCTATGGATTGTTTGGGGATGACGATAGGAAGAACATCAAGGATTCTTCTTTCGTTAAGGAAAACTCGAACAAGAACTTCCTCAACGAATTGCGATACGATATTGTCCCTTCCGTCGAAGCTCAATATGCTACTTACAGTGTCACTCAGGATGAGCAAGGATTATCTTCCTCCCGTGATCATCGGGCGATAGCTGGACTATCGAACGGATGTCGTTTGACACTTAACGCAGGAAGGATCTACAACTTCGATTACTTTTCTTACTTTGGCTGCTATTCTTCATCAGTCAATAGCAGTGATATCATCTCTTCCTTGACAAGCAATAAATTCAAGGACTACAAATTGAACTATAGGTTCAATGCGGACGGAATTTATGATTTCGCTTATCATGAACATCGAAAGAGGGTAAACGAACTTTTGGATGACTCCCATCATATCTTTACGGAAAAGAATACGGAATATGTGAAGATAAGAAGGGGTTATCATTCCGCGAGAAGCTGGAGAGTCGGTCTTTATGATTCTCTGCTTCGGTTCTTCCAATGATTATGAAAAAAGAAAAAATAATTTCCTGGGGGATCTTTGCCTCCCTTGTCCTCGCTTGCCTTGGTGAGTTTGTCCGTGCTAGGATCATCGGATATGTGGAACTCTGGTCAACTTTCCTGTCAGCATCTGTCCTGATTCTTGCCTTTGCAGCAGTGGGTAAGTTCACAAAGCTTTCGTTCTTCTCTTTCCTTGGAACAGGAATCGGTATCACTGGATGTATTCTTCTGATTGGATTCCCATCCTACATTCCTTTTGTAGGACTCATCTTCCTTGGCATCTCCTTAATTGCAGAGGCTCTTCAACTTGTCTTCTATATAATGAAGATGCTAAATAAGATAAAAGCTGATTAAATGAAAACTTCTCCTTTTGGCGGAAAGGAGAAGTTTTTTCTTATCTTAGAATCTATCTATTGTCTGCTTCCGTCAGATAATTCAGAATCTCGAAGGCAGCAATTCTTTTTGCTGTTCTTTTGTTCTTTTGCGGAGTAGTGCTTCCGGAATAATCGCCTTTCTCCATCCGATACTGGCATGACCAGGTGAAGTCCTTCTTGTTTTTCACTCCAGTGAATGAGAAGTTGAACCGCGGGCATAGGTGCTTTGACCTTAGTTCGTTGAGTACAGCCGATGCATTTTTCTCTGTGAACTGAATTTCAAGTTTTGAATTCACTCTACCTGTGTTTTGTTCTTTCTGGACTGGGAGATTCTCTGACGCTTCCTTCCGGGAAGAAAAATCCCAGTTCTCGATGTAGGAATCAATATCAAGGAGCTTGTTCCTTACGATTTCTATTACGGTATCATTCCAGTTGCTGTCAATGGCAACAGCCCCCATTATGGCTTCCAGTAGATCGGCTTTTGGTTTTTCTTCATTCTGAGGTAGATTTTCGCCTTTGCCTAACAGCCTATGCTTGCGTAGGCCTAAGATATCGGTTCTCGATGCTAAATGCTTGTTGGAAACGAGGGAATTAAGCAGAATGGTGAAATCTCCTTCCTGCTCATGATTTTGAATTGTGAATTCACTATCTTTGCTCTCATCTTTGCATCCAAAGGTTTCTGCAATTCTTTTTACGATGTACCTAGAAAGAATCTTATCTCCAAAGAACTCCAGAACTTCGTTGCTTTCTTTTTCGTTTTCCTTGGCATATGAGGTTCTCGTAAAAGCCTGCACTAAAAGCTCTGGATTGTTGAAATGATAACCGATTTTCTTCTCTGCTTCTGATAACTCCTTTTTTCAAAGCTCATTAAAATCCTCCTTTTTCTTTAATAGTAGTGAGGAAGAAGAGGCCGCCACCTTTTCTAAAAAACAATTTCTATCGAATATTTCTTACGAATTCAATTCATGAATAGAAATATTAAATAGGTATTATTCTTTAAGCTTCCCACTACAAGGTATATTATACTTTTATGGTTTTGATTTTTCAAGATGAAAATCTAATTTATATGAAATCTTTAAAACTTAATGAAAAAACTATTGCTAAGGAAGAACGTTGGTCATTCTGGAAAAGGAGATCGTTGTATCTGCCTTAAAAAGAACGGAACTGATTTCTGTAACAGCAATGAAAAAAGTCCCTTGGAGTGCTCCGAGGGACTCTTTTGTGTATGATGGGCATGCCATTGTTCTAGGGTGAAAG